>Ga0172381_10006761_pt1 | contig 11459 bp, 16 predicted proteins | sample Leawel6488metaG_FD_119754 | JGI IMG/M metagenome (GOLD analysis project Ga0172381, IMG submission 119754) | Leachate microbial communities from a municipal landfill in Southern Ontario, Canada - Leachate well 64-88 metaG | ecosystem: Engineered > Solid waste > Landfill > Unclassified | place... | reverse complement strand
TTGAACAAAATGCTGTATTTCGTGAGCCACATATCCACCACCAATCACACTAATATCAAGGTGTATTTCTGCCTCTATAAAATTTCCTTCGTTTGGATTGGTTGTGAAATATCCAGCAGCACCCTCCACGTTTTTATATTTTGATATTCCAAGTCTTAATTTCTTCCTGTTTTCATAGATAAAAAATTGAACTCCCAAGCGTTCTTCTCCACGAATTGGAATGAAAAACGTTGCCTGACAATATTTATAAGGTAGGTAATTTATCATATCTCTGCACTCTGTACGTCTAGCGGAATATCAAGCCATACCGGAGCGGGGCGCGATTCCTTACAAACCTTTACCATTGTAGTTAATACTGATGGACATAACTCGCTTTCTATTAATTGCGCCGCCAATTTTGTTATCGGTTTTACCATTGAAATAATATCCAATTCTTGTACTCCATTGAATCGTTGTTCCGGTTTCTTTAATTGCCAAGTGTTCACCTGTCCGCTGATGAATAGCACCGGCATGGAATTGCACCAAGCACTTGCGCAGGCGGTAATTGCATTTGTTGCACCAGGACCGGAAGTAACAAGACATACGCCAAGTCCATTGAATTGAGCGTATGCTTCGGCGGCTAATCCCGCCACTTGCTCATGTAAGCAACAGATATACTGGAGTCGTTTATTTTGCCCCAGTGAATCCACCAGGTGCATTGAACCTCCGCCGGCGACCATGAACACATATTTGATTCCTTGATCGGCAATGAAGTCCCATAACGCATCAGATAATTTCATTTTATATATCCAAATAAATAACAAATAAGCGCACAAATATAAACCATATCTAAGATAATAACCATTTCTTCTATGTCAAATTTCTTCATATAACTTCCTCGCATTCCTTTCCGCAGTATGGACACATTACGGCATGCTCAATTAGTATCACCATGAATCTCTTCCCACAATTCTTACATAATATTTCATGCCATTCGGTCATTCATTCACCTTATAGTAAATATCCTCTTTCCAATCAGGACAGTGCAGTTTATTTAAATTGATACACTTAGGAATTTCCAGATTCAGGAATGGGAAGATATTGTTTATCCCAGCAGGACAGATATAATCTTCTTTATGGCAGACTGGAAAGAGAATTTTATCACCTGCCATATACCCATATTGACAGTAGCCATTGACCTTTACAACTTCGGCGTATATCACCCACCAATCATCAGGAACATCTGGAAATAACTTGTTGTTGGTTTCCCTGCGCATGACTGTATCAATACCATATTCTGCTGGACAACACGCCCAAATGTCCTGCATATCCGCCTTATAGAGTAGTCCTAAGAAGTATGGATACAGGGAATGAAGCAAAAAAGGACAGTGGTCGCCGAATGTTTCAGTGCCAGTCCATCCACATTTTGATTGACAAGGTAGTCGTTTTATATCAAGAAGTTCGCCCATTCTGTCCTGTTCCGATACTTTTCCAATATCTGGTTGTTCTTATATTGATTGCATATCCTACATTCTTCACCTTCTGGTGGGGTGTTTAGAATCCATTTGTTTATTTCCTTGCGCCGTTTGGATCTCCATATCTGCTCAAATGATTGCTCGTGAAGATTTCCAAATGATAGTTCCGGCTTATCCCATGCCCGCCAACAAGGAATCACATCACCATTAGGGGCTATCACTGTTTCGAAATAGATACCTTGACAGAATCCAGGATAGAAGGTGGAGCAGGTTACACCTGTTTTTGTATCACTGTTCGGGAATCGGAAACGCACGGTAAAGTTATCATCATTCAATGAATTGACCCTACTTTTCATGTTTATTATCTGTCCACCAGTCAGATTGTAAGAGGTGAAATCCCGCTTGCCAATAGGCGACAAGTCATAATAGATTGCTTCCATGATTACCAGATAATCCAATCCAATATCCTTGAAGTCCCTGACAATATTATAAGCAAAATTGAATGAATACGGTTCAAGATAAACAGTTGCCATTAACATAGTCTTAGTTCTGTGTTTGACCGCATATTTCAAGTTCTCAATCAATAAGGCGTGTTGCTTTTCACTGCATCCGTGTTGATAGGCGTATCGTTTAGCGTCTGAATCCACTACGCTGAAGCGCACATAATTAAGTTTATCCATACACTTATCTTGAAATTCTGGCGTGAACAATACTCCATTGGTGCTGATGGTCTGGCTGATGTTCGTTGTATTAATGGCATCTGCTAACTTCTTGTGCATGAGCGGATCGCCATCTCCCTGATACAAAATAGCCTTTACTCCCGCTTGCTCTAATTCTTTCGGTAGACGCATGAGTAAGTCATCATCCATGTCGATCTTTTCAACCCTATTCATGGCATAGCAATATTGGCATTTCTGATTACAACGCCCAGTAGGTGCTATCTCTGCGATAATGGGGGGACAATATTTCCCTTCTTCCCATGCCAGCAATGCTTCGGGGTGATACAAAGTGCGGGGGTCATCATAACCGAGCATAAACTTATTCATACGGAATTCCTCGTTTTCCTAAAATAAATTCAGGCCATGTCGATATTTCATGTCCTTTATCAAATAATCCTAATAAACCTTTTTTATAAATCGTTCTATTCCCTGATGGAGGTGGGTTTTTTATCCGATACCCACAACCTCCACAGATAATATCAAATCCATCCCAATAACTACCAGTGCAATATCCGGCAGCTCCATGCGTTGATAAACATTCAATATTTTGTTTTTTCATGACTTCTCCCATTCAATTGTTTTATCCAACGCAGTATCAAGATCGGTGTAATGTTCCAACCCTAAAGTATTCTTTGCCTTGCTACAATTCGGTTTATAGATAGGATGAGGATCAGTTAGGATATTGTTTTTGAATATCTCTATTCTCTGCCTACCACCGAATCGGTCATTGACCTTTTGCGCCAAGTCAAACATGGTAATAGGGGTAGACCCGCCCACATCATAAGTGTTTCCACTCTCTGCAAACAGGATACGAAGTAACCAGATAACAAGGTCAGCCATATATAGGTATGACCGCACTGCTTTTCCATCATAAACTTTTATTGATTCGTTGTTCAAGCATGAAGTAATGTACTTCCCTACCGCCAATGGTCGTTGGCACACACCACCACCAACTACTGTAAAGACGCGGGCAATATTGACAGGCAATTCTGATTCATTGAATAATCGTTCGTTGATATATTTCTCTTCTCGTATCGGAGAGGGTTTCATGTCATAGACCGCACCAGATGAGGTAAACAGAACGTATTTGACCCGTGCCTTCTGTAGTACATCAATCAACCCGCCTAATTCACCTTTTGCTAGATGGATGCAGTAATCACCAGACACGGGGTGCGAATCACGCATATCCAATCTATCATATTCACATCCCATGTAATCCAACGCGGCGCAAACCCATGTCCCGAACCATCCATCACAACCCGTTACAATACCTCGCATAGAACGCAGACAATCAACATCAACGTGTTGTTCGATGAACTCTAAATCTGGTATGGGTTTACGCAGAACGAATTTCACTCTGCATCCATGTGTAAACATGAAAGATTTGTTGTGGCATCACCAAGCCAATAACAAACAATATTTAATTCTGTATCAATTATTCTGGTAACTCTATATCCACAACTAAAACCGCAATCAATTTTTTCCGTATACTCATGAAATACATTATATGATTCTGCCAATACAGAACCAGTATTCATCGCCAAAGCAACCAAAATTATTACCAAAAAAATCCATTTGTTTTTCATATTATCCTCCACCAATCATTTTTTTATTTACATAATCCCTATCCGTAGCCATCATGCAGGTTGGTACTCGTTCTCCAAACTCAATCATTCCGCGAGCGACAATATCAGATAACGGTTCATTGAATATATTACCGATTGAATACTCCTGCATTACAGGACACGGGTTCACATCGCCAAACTTAGTTATATTTATCATTCTCCGCATGGCAATGCAGTATCCATCTGTGAGGTGAGAGAACAGTTTGTACTTTGTAGCCAATCCTTCCACATAATTAATATCATCCTGTGTAACCATCACATCCAGATTGTCCTTCCATGCTCCCACTGGTTTTGCATAACCGATATATACTGGCACATTCCAAGCATTGAAGTATTCGATAAAATCGATTAGTTCTTGTGAATGTACTCTTTGCTTATCAACTACAGTTTGCACAATGACCCGCAATCCAGCCTGTTTACAATTACGGATCGCATTGATAGCCAGTTCCCATGAGCCTTCTCTGCCTCTGAATTTGTCATGTACCTCTCGATCAAAAGAATCTATTGATACTTGTACCTTGTCTACCCCGATCGCTTTCAGGTGTTTCGCTCGTTTCCAATCCAGATACCAACCGTTTGTGTCGGTCGTAATGTAGAATTTCTGTGGATCAATCGCCTTCACTATCTCATCAAAATTGGGGTAGATAAGTGGTTCCCCACCAGAAATCACGAATTGCGCGAAGCCCAACTCATCCGCCTGTTCGGATATACTTTGTATATCCTGAATGGTCATAGCCTTACCTTGCTTACTTTGAAACTCACGCACACAGCAATGTTGACAGTGCAGATTGCAGATATAAGATGGCTCAATGCGGACAATGCGCATGCCGTACTTATGGATTTTATTATAAACGTGAGGTTTATAAAGCAGAAGTTTAGTGTTCATTTTGTCTTTAGTTCCGGAAAATGCTTTTCTAAAATATCCAAACTATGATATAACCCAGATTTGAAATCCAATGTACCAACTTTGGTATTATCGTTTATTTCTCCTATTGCTAATTCAAGTTCACTTTTGTCATATTCCAATTTGCACCCAATAATTATAACGGCAAGTTTTATTAAATATTTAAATAATAACATCCGAAATTTGAATTGGTTTGATAATCTTAAACTAATAGTAAGCACTGATTTTTCACTTAATTTATTTATATTAACTTGTTTCATTTTATTACCTCCACTCCCCAGTTTCTCATTACGGCAACACTGCCGTCAAACTCCAATCCCTTCAGTATCTCATCCGAATATCCAGCTCCCATGATAATCACCGCATCGGCATTCTTTAAATGTTCTTTCGAATAAATGCGTAACCCACCTGTCGGAGTATATTTACCCTGTTTCATCGGCGAATCATCTACCACAAAGGCGACACGTGGATTCAGCATGGCTATATAAGCAAATGCTTCATGGCTTGCTCCATAGATTGCCACTCGATTAAAGTTGGAAATATAATCATCAAGTTTTGATTTTAGTATCTCTTGTTGGGAAAGGAATGATAATAAATGCAATGGTCTATGCTTTTCTACTGTTGCAGATAGAATAAAATCATCCCATATTGACGAGATATGCAATACTTGGAATCCATTATATTGGAGAGCAAACCTTAAAGTATCTTCTGTGAAATACATCAGGTGATCGAGCATGATTTCCGAGAAAAGACTTTTTTGTAGGATCATATCAAAGTTTGGCACTTCAATGACTCCTACTCCGCTAAACTGTTGTAGATATTCATTTGGATTCGGAACATGTTCCAAACAGTTATTACTCACAAAATCCATCAAACAGAAGCCCCTAATGCGCTGCTCCATCTTTTTGTTTTTAGTCCTGATCTGCTCTCTCCAGTACCAGATCGGCTCATTGTCTAGTTGTACCAAGCCACAACCAGTGCATTGGCATAGAGTCAATGTTACAGTATGTTCTTCTGGTGTGGATGACAAATGTTGCGCCATTCCTGGCATGTTTTCATAAGTCAGCAAATGGACGAGGGGTTGATTACAGATGCGACAGTTCATTATTTGTCCGTTAATGGTTTAGCAAAGACAATTAAGGCAATTCCAGTACAGATTAATAAATATCCGATAATCGCATTCATTTTGACTCCTTTCTTAAAGCACTAATTTCCGCGACAATTCATTTTTCTTTATAGTATTTTATTACCACAAGGAATCCAGCCAAGATAAGCACAATTCCTAATACAATATATGGATCCATTTCTGCCTCCTTTCTTATAATTGAGTTACACTAGATACTTTGTAATTTCAAATAAAACCAATAAACTACAGAAGGAATGCAACCAAAAAGCAAACGCGCGTCGTTTTGCATGTTAGCCGTGAAAATAAAAGCTACAAAAAAACCTATAGAAACCGGAAACATCCAATATATTGATGGTGGATTATCTACATCTTTATGATGTCCACATTTCTTACATACTAGATGTACTTCACCATAATCATTTGGACCACAATAATAAACTTTCTTTGAACCACATTTCTTACATTTCTCACTCATTTTTACACCTCCCGATGTATTATCTCTACCATATAATCGCACATTTCGTCCGTTATCCCCTGCCATACTCCAATCCAGAAGCCCTTATCGTGTATAAGATTCGTTGTTTTTAGATCTCCAATGATTCTGTGTTGGATATTTTTATAGGCGGGTTGTCGCAAAAGGTTCCCTCCAAAAATCCGCCGACTATCAATATTATACTGCATCAATCGCGTTTGCATATCTTTTGCGGTCAATGGTATATCCTCACGAATGGTCAGTGGGAACCCGAACCATGCCGGATCGCTTCCTGGTGTAGCTTCGGGAAGATAAAAGATATGTTCAAGGTCTTTCATCCCCTCATATAACCTTTTGAAATTGTGCTTGCGTTTCTCAATGAATCCATTCAATTTCGGTAACTGTGCGCAACCAACTGCTGCTTGAAACTCGCTAGCCTTGAGATTGTATCCAATGCGTGAATAGGTGTACTTATGGTCATAATCACCATTAAATCTGTGACCACAGGCATTATTTTGTCCTGGCTCACAATAACAATCACGTCCCCAGTCGCGCAAAGACTTGATGATCTTGTACAATTGTGCATTGTCAGTGCAGATCGCCCCGCCTTCGCCCATTGTAATGTGATGAGCGGGGAAGAAAGAATAAGTTGATATATTTGTCAATAAATCTGATTTGCTACTACCAAGTGCATCGCACCAATCTTCAATAACCAACCAATTTTTATTTAATTCTTTGATGAAATGGTCTCCATCCATACCCATGTCTAAAATGTTTCCGAGTGTGTGCGTTATTAATATGGTCTCGCTATCAGCATCAATAGCTTGCTTATAATTCATTGTGTAATATGGCAATTCCACATCCACAAACACTGGTATTAATCCATTCTGAATTATCGGATTGACCGTTGTTGGGAAGTTCAACGCAGTCGTGATTACTTCATCGCCTTTCTTCAATCGGCGCTCTCCCAAACTCTCATCACAAAGAGCTGTAACAGCCAACAAGTTGGCACTCGAACCACTGTTTACCAGTACGCAGTATTTAGCGCCAACATAATCAGCAAACTCACGTTCAAACCTCCGAGTCCATTCGCCGGCTGCATAATGTTGTGATGTGGCAACAGCCATGACATTATCGGCTTCCTCTGTGCCTGTGGTTTGTCCACTGGTGCGGATAAGGGTTTTGCCTGGAATAAATTTATCCATTGAAATACTCCTTATACCAATCTATTGTCTTTTTCAGTCCTTGCTCTAGTGTGAAAGTAGGCGACCAACCGATAGCCTTTATCTTATCAATGTTCAACCACTGCGAATCTATCTCTGGTGTTTTCTCCCCGCTTATCAATGGGGGAATATCAATACCTATGAGTTTACTCACTATATCTATGACCTCAAGGATAGTTCGCACTTCGCCGCCGGCTGCATTGTATGCACCCCTACAACCCTTCATTCCGATGGTTAGATAAGCATCTACAGCATCCTCAACATAGGTGTAATCGCGTTTCATCGATCCATCTCCATACACTTGGGGAGGTTGTCCGTTTAATAATCTCTTGATAGTCTTTGGGATTAGGCGGGAGAAATTTAGGTCGCCCCCACCGTATAGATTACCACAACGCGTTACTGCTATTGGCATGTCATAAGTGTGCTCAAACATGAGAGCCACAAGGTCAGAGCATGATTTGCTTACGTCATACGGATGACGTCCATTCAATCCCATCTCTTCAGTGTAAGGGAGAATGAGGCTATCGCCATACGCCTTGTCGCTGGATGCCACAATAATATGGCCAACTGTTTGCACACTACGGCATGCTTCTAGCATTTGTGATGTGCCAATGATATTCTGGTCGAGTGTTCCAATGGGATCGTGATTAGCTATGGCAACGATAGTCTGTGCCGCCAAATGAAAGACAGATTGCACCTCATACTCTGCCAAGATGCGCTTTAGTAGGTAATAATCACGGATGTCGCCTGATACCCTGCGCACCTTGTTGTAATAGCCATTGCGCAGTAATTCCGATTCCGGTTGCCAATCACGCACTAGGATGACTACATTCGCACCCAATTCCACCAGTCGTTTGGTTAGCCATGAGCCGAGCAGACCGGTTGCTCCGGTAACAAATACTGATCGATCTTTATAAAATGTCCCTCCCATAACCATTTATTTCTCTTCGGCTGCTTCTTGAATTCTCTTCTTGGGTTTATCCAATTCAATTGTTTCATCGCATTCATTGCCACACACACAGCGATAACGATTTATTAATATCCCATCGTTTCTGGTTGTCTGCCACAATTCCATTTCGGCACCACATTGTTTACATTTCATTTTTGCTTTCCTTTTTTCGTTTCTTTTGATACTCCCGCTTCAAATGTTTTCAGTATCTCTGCGCCAATATTCGTGTCGTTGGCTTGTTCATTGGACATGCGTTCCTGTTCCTGTTCATAGTCGCGCCCGCGCTCCTGCGAGATGGTCTGTTTACTGACAATACCCATTTCCAATTCGGATTTTTGCTCTTCGATCACTTCTTTGCCATTCACTGGCAGAACTGCATCTGGCCATACAATCTCACCAGGATCAGTGTTCGCCTGCCCACCAACCACCAGAAGGCGATGATTCAATTCGCGCAGCATATCGCCAAACAGTTCACGTTTAATATTCATCTTCCACAACGCTTCTTGGAACAACACACGCACGGAGAAGTTAGTCAGTTGTCCCAATTTATCACGGAATGCTGTTATGTCCACCGTGTTGGTTTGGTCGAACATTTGTTTACCCAACATGTCATAAAACTGAATAGACGATGCCAAGTCAGATTGCATTTCCAGATTGGCTATTTCGGGATTGGTTCCGCCGGTGAAAATGACCATTTGGTCTGGATCCCAACTAGAATTATTAGAATCATCTTTACTTTTTGGAAGCGGTGATATATCTATGCCATAAGTTTTTGGATGTGCATGATAGCGTATGATTTTGTTGATGTTGCTCGCATTGAAATTGCGCTTGTCTTGCAACTCAAGTACATCCTCCATGATGTCAGGTCGTCCAATAATGTTATTTGGATTGGGTAGATTCTTCCAGTGGATAATGGGCGGGAAATCATAAGGGACGCCTTGTTCATCAGCCCAGATAACTGGCGTGTCCATTAACTCCCATTGTTTACCGTAATCTTTCACCCAATTGGATATTTCCCAATACTCTCCACCAGTTACGTTACCATTCTGGTCATAGGCAACACCTACATGTTCTGTGATCTCTCTGCGCCGGCGAGGTTTGTCATCGGGACCGGCAGTAACAAACTCAATTGTATAACGGATGACCTGCTCGAAATCCTCTGGGTTGGTATCCATCGTCATGTTTTTTGGGTCAATGTTGATGAGGCGCGGAAACACAGCATCCATCTGCTCATTGTACTGACCGATCAACGCATTGGGTTGTATCTTGATATAACCGATACCAGCATCAGCAGCGTTATAAGCACAGTCTTTTAGAAATATATCTTTCTTATTCGCTTTCCAACAAGCGTTCAGCCACTGTTCCTCTGGCGTTTCTTCTTCGCCTGGCAGATCAAACTCAACGCCAGAACTTAATAGCAAATACACGGACTGGTCAACGATCTTACCGATCATGTTGGAGCGCAGGTTATCGTCCGGTTTGCCGAATTTTACCTTGAGCTGCTTTTTCTGCTCGCCTTCCCGATAGTCACGCCGTTTCTCTATCTCTTCTTGGCGCTCCTGTTTGTCCCCATACATATCAGCGGGATCGGGAAAATCAACAAAGAATTTATAAACATTTCTTACACCATCAAAAAAGCCCATAATTTACCTCAATTGTAAAATGGATTATCAATCAAATCAACTCCGTATTGTGTGGCTGCCCTCAACATCAATGCCCGGGCAATCACTGTATCATCGTGCATGCCTTCGGGGGCAGAGTATTGACTGCGCCCTGTTATGGCAGATACTTTGCGTTCGTATGCCTCAAGTTCACCAGTCCATATAGGGTCACTCTGAAATTGCCATTCTGCCTTTTCAAGTGTCAACGCTAGATTTTCTATGAGTGGGGGTTTGCTCTGCGCGGTGGTTTGGAATCCAATAACCGGCAATCCAGAACGTTGCAACTCTTCGAAGTTTGGCTCGCCGATACTGTTCAGTTCCACTAGGGCGCGGGTTACATTCCACTTGTCGCACAACGCCTTTAGCCGTTCGCGCTGAAAATGATAATCAATTTTATTGAATCGATCTCGGGCTAACTCAATTTTGCACGTTACACATCCAACTGATAGGGCGGTGTAATCATGCTGCTTTCCCCAGTCGCCACCCAATACGATCTCATGCCCTAAATGATCTTCTGGCTTTGCGTCCAACGGCGCATGCATACAAGCATAAATGTTTCGGAAGACCGCACCTTCTCCCTCTAAGAACTCGGCTAATATCTCTTGCCGGTATGCTTCATCGGTCATATCCTGTTTGAGGTCAGCCAAGGCAGACACAGAGAGATACGGATTATCCATGCTGGTAAAATGCCACGCGCCCCATCGTCCGCTGTCGTCTGCTATTGCTCGATTATACATGATATAAGCATGATTGCGCCGGTTGGGGGTAAAAATAAACACCGCATCACCATCGTTATCAGCCAACATGGGTTGACCCACCAACTCCCACGCATCCGGCTCCATAAATGAGTACTCATCCAAAATTAATAAATCAGCAAAATCTCCGCGAAGAGTATCAGCGTCATGGGCTGTTTTACAACGTATTCTCCCACCGTTCGGAAATTCCAGCAATCGATCGGTCTCGTTTTTGCGCACAACCTTACTTGCTATTGGCTCTGCAAAATATCCTTTGACGCTCTCCCAAAACGCATTAGTCTGGTCGGATACCGGAGCTGCCTCCAACACCCTGCGCCCATCCATAGCTCTCATGGCAGCTAGCATAGACGCCCCTGTTGTCTTTCCGCCACGCCTACCAGCCACAATAATTTTACGTTTGGCTGTCGAGTAGATAAACGCGCGTTGTTTTTCATGGGGTCTCGGTAGGGTTATCGTGTAATTCATCAGCATAATCTACAATAAAATGTATTTTATTGTCGGATTTTATATTCAAATTGTCAGGAACTTTTCCATAAGCGATCTCCACAAACGCTTTTTGTAATGCGGGTTC
>Ga0172381_10006760_pt1 | contig 11461 bp, 13 predicted proteins | sample Leawel6488metaG_FD_119754 | JGI IMG/M metagenome (GOLD analysis project Ga0172381, IMG submission 119754) | Leachate microbial communities from a municipal landfill in Southern Ontario, Canada - Leachate well 64-88 metaG | ecosystem: Engineered > Solid waste > Landfill > Unclassified | place... | reverse complement strand
TCAGAGATAGAGTTTAAAAGTGCAGACCATGAAGGCGGTTTAAGAGGAGCAGGACTTAACTGGTGTATTTTAGATGAAGCCTCGCGAATAAAAGAGGATAGTTGGAACGCTTTAAGACCTGCATTATCAGATAAGCAGGGCAAGGGAATATTTATATCCACACCTAAAGGAAAGAATTGGTTTTATAGATTATATCTTAAAGGTAAAGACGGAATAGATAAATACGAAAGTTGGCATTTCCCTTCAAATACTAATCCTTATTTTCCAGAAGAAGAATGGCTTGAAGCTAAAGAGAGTTATCCGGCTGATTGGTTTAGCCAGGAATATGAAGCCAATTTTCTTGAAGATGTTGCGGCAGTCTTTAGGGATATTGAAGGTAAGATTAAGGGCGAGTTTGAAGAACCGCAAGCAGGTAAGAAATATTTCTGTGGTGTTGATGTTGCTAAATATCAGGATTATACAGTTATTATCGTTTTAGACCAAAACAAACATCTTTGTTATTTTGAAAGATTTAATAGGTTAAATTGGGATATCCAAAAAATAAAGATTGCCAACGTATTTAAAAAGTATAACGCAGTTGGATTTATAGACAGCACCGGAGTTGGAGATCCTATTTTTGAAGATTTATCTAACCAAATGCCGTGGCAAATTTTCAGCTTTAAGTTTACCAATGAAAGTAAAATGAATATCATCACCGGACTCCAGGTAGCATTTGAGCAAAGGCAGGTAAGTTTTCCACGAATACCAGTGATGATTGATGAATTGGGAGCTTTTGAATATGAAATGCTGACATCTGGTAAATTTAGATACAGCGCACCCGAAGGCTATCACGATGATACGGTTATTTCACTTGCATTAGCAAATTGGGCAGTAGAACATTTAATAATGGAAGTTTCTAAAAATGTTTGGGGATAAAAAACACAATTTTGTGCTTAAATATGGTATAATTAATTAATAATAAAACATGGGGGAGCCTCAACCTCCCCCCGCCTGTTGAGGAGGCAAAAATGGAAGTTGCAACTAAAATCTGCAGTAAATGCAAAGAAGTAAAACCTATTAAAGAATTTAATAAGAGAAAAAATTCCAGATGTGGTGCTGCAAGTTGGTGTAAACAGTGTATAAAAGAACATAAAAAAAATGACGCGATAAGGATTAGAATACGTGATCGAAAGTATTATATAGACAATATAGAAAAAATAAAGAAATACCATGCGGAACGTTATATAAGTAAAAAAGAAAAAATACTTGAACATTGTAAAATCTATCAAAAAAACAATATAGAGAAAATAAGAGAATATGGTAAAGAATATAGGGAAAAAAATGTTGATAAAAAAAGAGAGTCAGATAAGAACAGGACAAAAGTAGACCCTAAATTTAGATTAAATCATAATATTAGAAAAGCTATTTGGTGGTCATTAAAGGGTAATAAAAATGGTAAATCTTGGGAATATCTACTTGGCTATACTTTACAAGATTTAATATCTCATTTAGAAAAATTATTTAAGTTGGGCATGACTTGGGAAAACTATGGTAAATGGCATATTGACCATATTGTGCCTCAATGCCTATGGCAATTTAATTCTTATACCGACAGGGAATTTAAACAGTGTTGGGCATTATGTAATTTGCAGCCGTTATGGGCATTAGAAAATATAAGCAAAAACGGTAGAGCGATATAACTCAATCAAAAATTAAATATTAAATTAAGCATCTCTTCGGAGGTGCTTTTTTTATTCAGATAAGGATTTTATATGTATGATTTTAAAAATATAATTGACTTGGCAAAAGTAACTGAACCCACTATTTTTTCGGATAAAGAATTAGACGTCATAAATTCCCTCATAAAATTTCAGGATTATTATGATAATCGCGCCTTCAAGTACATCGAAGAAGAATACCCAGAATTTAGGCATGGCAAGGTCGAAGGTGGCGATTACAAACCTGCACAAATTTCATTTAACTATGCCAAGAGAATAGTAGATCAGGGCGCAGCATGGCAGTTTGAAGTACCTATAGATTTTAATTGTAAATCTGTATCAACTGATAAAAAAGATTCTAAGATTCCAAGCAGGTCTAAAGAAATTGAAAAGGATTTATACGATATTCATAAGAAAAACTTAATGGATATAAAACTTCTTCAATCAGCAATAGAATCAAACATAGCCGGAGGAGTGGTATTTAAATTAAAGTATGATGAGGATAAAAAGCATGTAAGAATACTGCCTCGCAACAGGATTGAATGTTTTCCTGTATGCAAGTTTGATGACTATGAGGATATTTATAAAGTCCATTTCATAGCATTTCAGGACGAGAAAACTATATGGAAACAAACATATGAATTAGTTAAAAATCCTAACGGCAATAAAGTCTGCTGGATATCTGAAGCGCTATATGATACCCAGAATATTAAAGAGCCTAAGCAGGTTATCATTGAGTTACAACAGTTAAAGATTAACGGCAAACCTTTAGATTTTATGCCAGTTTACATCATTCCGAACATGTCCCAGTTAGGGGAAATTTGGGGTTCGTCTGAAATAAGGGATCAAGTATCAATAATCAATGAAATCCACAAGAAGTATTCCGATCTGTCCGATTCTCTAAAATTTGATATGTTTGCAATAACGGTATTTCTTAATGCTAAGCTTCCTACTGATGAAAAAGGCGCTGTATCCTTAAAGAATAAGGCTGGTGCTGCATGGCGTGTAATGGGATTAAGCCCTACAAATGATGTAAAGCCGGATGTGTTTAAACTTCAGTCAACTTTTAATTATACCGAAACTTTAACATTTTTAATTAATTCTTTAGTATCAGCTTTATATGAATTTTCAGAAACAGTTAATATTTCACCGGAAAAAGTTACCGGACTGCCTGCACTTTCAGGAATTGCGTTAAAACTATTATTTGCAACGATTATCTCAAAGACAAACCGTAAGAATACTATATGGAAAGCCAAGCTTGCTGAAATCTACATGGGAGCATTAAAGATCAAGCAACTTTATGAAGGAAGTTATGACATACCGGATGATTTAGACATTGAAATTATAACTCACATACCAATGCCAAGTAACGAACTTGAAGCCGTACAGATTGCAACACAGAAACTTGCAGCAGGGTTGTCGAGCGTTGAAACCGAAATGAATAAATTGGGTATAGAGAATCCTGAAGAAGAAATTGCAAAGATTTTAGCTGAGAAAATGCAATATGACAAAACTTTAAGCAGCGATACAAGAAACAATAAACCAGTAGAAGATAACAAAGATGGCAACCAGTGAATTTAAAGCATATCTTGAAAAGCACAGGACTAAGTTTGTTGATCTTATTGATTCACAGGAAAAAGAACTGGCAAGGCTTTATATCCAGACAGCAGCCGAAATTAAAGAGCGTGCCGAACTTATAATCAACAAGGATGGTTTATCATACGCTCAGGCTAAAATTAGGATTAATTCACTACTTCGGGAGGCTTCGAGGTTATCAAATAATTTCGAGGGTGTACTAAATCGCTCACTAATTGAAGCTTCAAATCTTGGCATGGAGATAAACAAAATCTCAATGTCAGCTTATCAGGAAAGCCTTAAAAAAGAGGGTGTGAATGTAAATTTTACAAGAATACTTTCAAAGGTAAATCCCGAAGCGGTTGCGTATACTTTTAATAAAATCTGGAATGACGGTCTGAAATTATCAAATAGAATCTGGTTGCAGGATATACGCACTAAGCAGGAAATAGAACGTATTATTATGCAGAATGTCATTAGCGGAGGTTCAGCAAGCGATAAGGTAACTTTATCGGCTTTAGAGAATCTGTTAAATCCTGAATATACTCCGGCAAAATTAACTTCTCTGCATGGTCGCAGGGTTGGTTATGAGGCTTCAAGACTGCTTAGAACTGAAATGAGTGTAGCTTTTAATGAAGCGGATAGGTTAAGCAGTGAGAAAAATCCAGGCTCAACAGGCGAGAAATGGTTAATAGCAATCGGAGCATGCGAGCAGTGCGAGCCGTTAAATGGTGAGCCTGTAAGTCAGGTTGGTTATCCGCCGTTACACCCTAATTGCAGGTGCGCGACTTTAAACGATGTAATGAGCACAGAGGATTTTACAAACAGATATTTAGCATTTATGGATAATCCGGCAAGCGATAAAGCCTTAGGAAACTGGATTTTAGAAGTATATAAGAAGGCAGCATAAATGGAATTATGGCAAATATTAAGTATGGCTTTGGGTCTTTTGTTTTATTTAATAATGATGACAATAGCAATTTATTTTCAGCACAAACAAAACAGAGGCTATAAAAATTCAATTATGAAAATGTTTGACGATATAGAAAAGAAAAGCAATTGGATGAATAAAATGGTTAATGAAGGTAAAGCAGATTTTATAACCGAAAAAGGCAAAATGTATTTTGTTTTGAGATGATTTTTAATTAAAAGTTTTTTATAAAAGCAAAAATTAGCACTCTCTGATGAGGGTGCTTTTTTATTGCAAAAAATCACGAAAGGAAAGGGTCGAGATGGCCGAGGAAAACAATAAGTTAAATGAACCGGATGGTTCAAAAGCAAATCCAAATCTGGATGGAGGAGGAGAAAACAAGTCAAAAACCTATACCGAAGAAGAATATAAAACTGTTCTTTCTGAAAGTATAGTCAGAAGGAAAGAAATCGATGACCTTAAGACAAAACTTAAGAAATTCGAGGATGAAAAACTTTCAGAATCAGAGAAGAAAGACAAGCGCATAAAAGAACTTGAAGACGAAATATCTTCAGTTAAAAACGCAACTCAGGCGGAAAAAATAGACAATTTAATCCTTAAAGGACTGACCGGAAAGAATGTAGTCGATAGCGATACTGCAATGATGCTTATAAGAAAAGAGCTTGCAAGTATGGAAAATATCGATGAGAAGGCAGTCAATAAAGCGATTGAAGATGTCTTAAAAAATAAGTCTTTTCTGATCTCAAGTTCTGATCCAAATCCTTCTAACGGCAATTTCAAAAAAACAAGTGGCGATCTTGTAAAGGATGCCAACGCAAGCATGGTGAAATTCCTGCAAAGTTAAAGGAGAATTAAAATGACTGATTTTTTAAATGCAACATTAGCTAATAGTGAAGGAAAATATACAGTTCCAGAACCTTTAGCAAAACAAATCATAGATAATGTCTATAGAAGCTCTGGCCTGCTTCAGTTACTTAGAAATTGGCCCATGACAAGTATTACAGAAAGAATACCGCTATTAGCAAGCGGATCGACAGCAGCATACACATCTGCCGAAGGTGGAGCTAAAGGCAATACGCAGCCATCATTCGGACAAATAACACTGACAGCACAGGAACTTGCTGCCATTGTCGTTACAACTGAATTATTGTTAAGAACATCAAATCTTGAAAACCTGTCAAGTGTAATTCAGGAAGATTTAGTTAATGCTTTTGTCGAAGCTAAAGAGAAAGAGTATGCAGGATATGGCGGATCTGTTTATACCCACAATTTAACAGATTATACACCTGTTGCGCACACTATTGCATACGGTACTGGCGATGACCTTGTCGCTGATATATCAAGTGCTTTAGGGTGTGTTGAAGAGCATATTGTTGGAACTCCTAAGATTGCTTTTATAGGGCACACTTCACTTAGGGCAAAACTTAGGAATTTGAGAAGCGCAACAGACAAACTTCCAATATTCCAGGGTGCAAACGGAAATGCACCTGACACATTATTCGGCTATCCTCTTGTTTATTCCGGCAACTTCGTAAAAACAGGTTCACCTGCAAAGTATGAACTGTTTGTTGCTGACTGGAAAAAAGTAATTGAAGGCAATCTTCAAGGGTTAGAACTTGCTAAATCAAAAGATGCAACGATAACTCTTGCTGACAATACCACAAAAAGCATGTTCCAGAATAACATGGTAGCAATCAAAGGCTGGCTATATTCTGCTTTTGAGATAGCTGATCCCAACATTCTGGCAAAAGTAACAGGTCTTTAGAATTAATTAATAAAGTTAGGGGAGGTAAGATTAAAATTCCTCCCCTGCCAAATTAATATCCGAAAGGAAGTTATGAGAGTAATTTTAAATACTAACACAATGTTTGAAGGTATTCCGTTAAGCATAGGAACTGTAATTGATGTTGAATTGAAAGTCGCTGAACGCTGGATTAATAAGGGTATTGCACATTTACCAGCTCAAGGTGGAATAATTACACCGGAACTTAATGCTGACTTAATCCCATTACATGATGATTTAATCCTAAATAGCAAGCAACAGGAAAATCTTAAAAAGTTTATTGAAGAAACAAAAGAAGATATACCCGAAGAAGAAATATTTAGAGAACCGAAAATCAAAGAAGAAATTAAAGTAAATAAACCAGTCAAAAACAATAAGAAAAAATCTAAATGACACAGGTAGTTTTAAACGTAAATACAGTTTTTAATGGTGAACAATTAAAGCAGGGTGATATTATCGATGTTGATAATAAAATAGCCTTGCGCTGGTTAAACAACGGACTTGTACATTACCCACAGGTGCAGGAACTCCCGAATGTTAATTTAAGGTTTGAACTTGTTAAGACCTGTAAGCCTACATCGATAATTATTTTAACAATTACCAATTTAGACATCCTTAAAAGGTGTATCCAGTCAATAAGGAAGTACACCAATAATTATGAGTTAATCTTAATTGGCAATAATCCTATACCCGAAGTCAAAGAGTATATCTTAAATTTAAAGGTTGTTAATGCAAAAGTTGTAATCAATAAAGAGAATAAAGGTTTTTCATACGGATGTAATCAAGGCTTAAAGCTAGCAAGCCATGAATTTATCTGCTTTTTAAATGATGATACCGTAGTAAGTCAAAACTGGTTATATAAATTACAGAAAACATTCGAGGTTAAAGACGATTGCGGAATGGCTTCACCGACAACGTGTTATTCAAACGGCATTCAATGTGACTGGAATATAGCGCCAAGAAGATTTGATTTCAGCGAGGATGATATATCAAATTATGCCTTATCTCTTAAAGAGGCCTATATAAATACGGTTATATACGGCTTCTGTATGCTAACTAAAAAAAGCATACTGGATAAGGTCGGAGGGTTTGACTACAAGAGATACGGTTTAGCAAGTGCGGAGGAAGTTGACCTTGAATGGCGATTAGAACAATTAGGGTTTAAAGCATACTGGACTAAAGGCGCATACGTTCATCATTTACAGCATGCTACTTTTAAAACCTTGAAAATGGATCAGTATAATATATGCAAAAAGAACAGGGTTATATTTGAGGCAAGAAAAAAAGATAAAGACATTGATTTATATGTAGAAAATGACATTGAAATACCGAAGTTTAAACAGATAAAAGCTGACGCTAAAATTACCGATGTTGTAATGGTAACTTTGGATAAGCCAGCAGAAACATCTAAGACGCTTGAATCATTATTTATGAATAGTAACATCAGAATAATAATTATTGATAATGGTTCAAAAGACGTAGAGTATCTGACGAAATACCCGATTAGTATGGTTATAAATAACAAATCCAATAAGGGTGTTGTTAAAGCCATTAATCAGGGTTTGGTAATAGCAGACAGCAGATATATTGCAATTATTCACAATGACGTTACGGTTTCTAAAGGCTGGATTGACAAGTCTGTAAAGTTCATGGATTCACACCCCGAAGCTGGAATTATAGGAACTTCTGGCTGGACTGAAATAGAAAATGACGGCTCATGTAATGTTAAGAATATTGTAACCGGAATTAAAAGATATGACTATAAATTCAAATCCGATTTTGTTGAGGTTGCTGTAACTGACGGACAGTGTAATTTGATCAGAAATATTGGGATTAAGCTTGATGAAGATTATGGACTTATGCACTTTTATGATAAGGATTTATCACTGCTCTACAGAAAATACGGCTATAAATCTTATATCATAAAAGCAGAGGTAGAGCATTTTGCAGAGGATAGAAGCACATCGACAATTCAAAACGATAAGTATAAAAATGTTGTAAATGACACTGTTTTATATAAGGAAAATGAGGGCAAGTTTATAGCTAAGTGGAAAAACACACTGCCGATAAGAAAACAGCTAATTCCGATACTCATGACTACTTATAATCGCTTGCCTTATACTAAGAGGGCATTGACAGCACTACTGGCCAATACTGAAAGTGAACCGCATGAGATATTTATATTTGATAACAATTCTACAGACGGAACAAGGGAATATCTTGAGTCAGTAAAAGATGAAAGGATAGTTTTACATTTTAACAAGGAAAATGAAGGAATAATCAAGCCTAAAAATGTATTTCTCGAGAGATATAAAACCAGCGAGTATTGCGCTTTTGTTGATAATGACAATGTTATGCCTAAAGGGTGGCTCAAAGCATTAAAAAGTGTAATGGATAATTTCCCCTTAATAGCGGTCCAGTTGGAGCATTATGTCGGTTTAGGGTGGGATTTTAAGGAGAATATTGAATGGTTTAAGCATTTATACCATATAGATTTTAACGGCAGTAATTTATACCTGAATAACTTTGAGGGTGGGTGCGGTGCATTTGTAAGACGTTCTTATGTCAAAGGATATATTCCTGAACTTAGGGGAACTTTATCTGGCTGGGTAAATTACCTTATAAAAAGATTTGATGATGACGGACTGGTAAGCGGATTTTATGACGGCTTGTTTATGGAACTGTGCGACATGAAAGGCACTAATCAGAAAGTTTATGACTTCCCTGAATACAGTAAAGAATTATCTACTTTAGGCAGGGGCCAGTTTGGTTATCATAAATTTAGTGAAGCCGACGTTGAATATTACGAGAAATTAAGAAATAAAATTGGTGGGATTGTTAAGGAGTGGTAGATGGATAAGATAACAGAAGTTTTCAGAAGTTATAAATTTTATCTGAAAAATAGGTATTGGTATTACATTGAAGATTGCCCCTATATTATGAGTGCCGTTCTTACATGGAGAGATTATATTAAGAATAGGAGAAAGAAACTTCTTAATGCGTATTGATCTGGGCTGTTCCATATTCAAAAAATCCGGTTATGTCGGCATAGATTTATTTGACTGGTCTGATAAATACCCTAAAGATGAATTTTTGCAGGGGGAAATTCCCGAAGTCCTTCATAATTTTAAAGAGAACAGCATTGAAGAAGTCAGGGCAAGCCATTTTATAGAACACGTACCGCAAGCTAGAGTTATTGAGTTCATGAATGAGGTCCACAGGATATTAATACCCGATGGATTAATGGAGATAAATGTACCTCCGTCAACTGGTCGAGGCGCTTTCTGTGATCCTTGTCATGTCAGTTTCTGGAATGATATGAGCTTTCGTTATTACGATAAAACTTGGTCGCCTGATCTTACAGGCAGTTACGGAATTACGGCAGACTTCATAATTGTAAAAATGGAGCAATTAACAGAGTTTGACCTTCATGTAATTTTACAAAAAAGATGAAAGTAGCAACAATTATAACTTATAACGATTTTCCACTTATAAAGGACTGTATTGAAAGTCTAATTAACAAGGTTGATAAGATAATATGTATTGATGGCCGTTATACAGACTTCCCTGACGCTGATGGTGATTATTCAACAGATGGAACTTTAGAGTATTTAAAAGATAAAGCAAGCGTTACCTTAATCGGTGGATTTACTGAAGTCGCTAAAAGAAATACATATCTTTTGCAGTTAAACGAGGGTGATACAGTGTTAAATCTCGATTCAGATGAGGTTCTTGTCGGAGAATTACCTGAACTAAAAGCTGATTTTGGGGTTCTCGACTTATGGGATGGTTGCAGTAAGCATATCCAGAAAAGGGCAACGAGATTCTTTAAATATCGAGAAGGAATGGAATACAGATATTGCCATTACACGCTTTATTATAACGATCAGATTATCAACAAATTACAGAAAGTCATAAATCCTGATTTTACTTTTGAAAATATTGAAGGAATGCACATAATCCATAATTGGCATTTCAGGACAGATGAAAGAAAATATTATAAAGAACAATATTATAAGACCTTAATACAAAAAGAGGCTAAGTTTAATAAATGAAAATTCCATCAGAAATCAAAATCGGCGGTATAATATATAGCATAGAATTAATTGATGAAAAAGAAGATGATATACATACCACAGAATTTATAGGTAGAGTTATATTTAAGGATAATAAGATTAAAATTTTAAATTCATATAAACCCGAAAGGCAGTTTAGGACATTACTCCATGAAATTATTCATATACTTGACGAAGATTTAAAGATAGGTTTTGAAGAAAATGGCATATGCAGATTGGAAACTGGATTATATCAAGTTTTAAAAGACAATAATTTAATAAAGGATTAAAAATGGTTGAACCTTTAATAACAATAATAAGAGATGACTACCTTGAGAGTGCAACAACTTCCGAAGTGTCAGACGCAGTTATTGAAAGACTTTTAAATAAGCACAGAGGATATATTCATGATTTACAGATTATCGCAGAAGATTACTATTTTGATAATGCCAGCAAGGTATACAAAATAGGGTATTCTTACCTTATGAATGTAGTTTTAACTGATGGCAGTGGTGCGGTAATTGCAAGCACAAATTATACGCTGGATGTATTTAACGGCATAGTAACTTTTATAACCGGCTATACAATACCCGATACCGTTTACATCACATTTAATTATTTTGACTTTTTTGAAACGGTTGCGGATTTATGGACATATTTAGCTGCTAAGAGTAGATTTTTAGGGCAATCGCAATTAGGTGATGAGAAACTGGCGCAGGATAAATCAAGCAGGGAATATTGTATCAGTAAAGCATGGGAATTTAGGCAGAGCAAAAATATCCAAATGGAGCGGTAATGACAGAAAAATACGAATCAGTAAGAAATTTACAGGCAAATTTAATCGCACAAAATCCGGCTTCTATAGTTATTACAAGAGTCACAAAAATAGCCGGTGCCGATGGTGGTTGGCTTCCTGCTTCTCCGGTTAATTTAACCTCACAGGATATTAGAATTTATGATAAGTGGAGATATACAAAAGTAGTCAGTATTAATGAGGCAGGTTGGACGATTAAGAAAGTTCAAAAAGCTATAGCATTATATAATGCAAATATTTTAGCTGAAAGTCCAACAAACTTAGATACTTTTACATTTGGAGGGCATACATACAAAGTTGTAGATGTAAAAGATATTACTACTCAAGGCTATATCTGCTTCAAAGAATTAGATATTGAGGTTATTTCATGAGCGGATTAAATGAAGTCTTAAAAAATCTTGCACTTTGGGCGGTTGAGAAAAGGGCAGGTGTGGACGCTGTCAGTAAGGTAACCGCAACAAACATGCAGAATTATGCAAGATTAAATAGACTGTGGGAAGATCAAACAGGACATGCCAGGGCAGGCTTAAACGGTGGCTCATACTGGGAAAACAGAGAAGTATTAAAAATCTATATAGCTCATTCAATGGAATATGGAATATATTT
>Ga0172381_10006758_pt1 | contig 11462 bp, 19 predicted proteins | sample Leawel6488metaG_FD_119754 | JGI IMG/M metagenome (GOLD analysis project Ga0172381, IMG submission 119754) | Leachate microbial communities from a municipal landfill in Southern Ontario, Canada - Leachate well 64-88 metaG | ecosystem: Engineered > Solid waste > Landfill > Unclassified | place... | reverse complement strand
TGTCTCCTGGCATTAGACTGTAGAGATTTAGGTACCCCTACCCATTACTTAACAGCATCAAACTTCATCATTAAGACCATAAACTTACCCATGACAAGCTCCATGGCTTCTACGTCATCATTTTCCATTGCCTTAATTATTTCGTCACACGCGTCCCTTAATTGTCTAAACATTTCTATTGGTTCCATTACCCCATCCACCGTCCTCTTTCGCCGTCTTAATATCGTGGCATCTCTTTGCCATAGCTTGGTGATTCTTTGGATCCCAGAACAATACTGTATCTCCTTTGTGAGGAATGATATGATCTACTACTGAAGCAGCTAATATCCTGTCTGATTCCTTACAATCTTTACACTCACACAATGGATGATCGTTTAAGTATCTCAGTCTATATGTCTGCCATCTCTTATCATATCCGCGACTGTATGCGCTGCCTCTCCGCTGATCCTGCACCTTCTGCTTCTCCTTCTTGTGCTTCTCGCAGTAAGGCCCATCTCTTACCAACTCAGGGCAGCCCATCTGTCCGCATGGATGCAGTGGCTTCATCGGCATAATGTTCACTCCAAAACAAAAGCCCAGCATTGCTGCCAGGCTCTCTATAATATATTCTTGATAACACTTTTTAAATGCTATAGACCTGATTAGCCTCCATAACAAAATTTCCCATTCTTACATTATTTACTCCTTCTGGAGTTACTATAACAGCCCCCAGTTGTCCTATTAAGTTCTGATAATACTGTCTTGCCGCCTTTTGGAAATTGCCTATATTAACCCCCATGCTTTTAGGAATATTGGCATAAACCTCTATAAAATTGTCTTTCCTATAATCACTTCCGACGGTTTGCTTTATAATACAATCTAAATCCGAATAAACGTGTCCTGTTTTTTCTAGCGAAAAAAATAGTTTTGATACCATATATTCATCATTTGTCCCAAGCTCTTGACCAAATAAAAAACACTTATGAAATACTACCTTATTCATCAATGGTCGCCCCCTTTCACCTACTATAATTCGGCAAAAGGAAACATTTTCCTGCTTTTACATGGTATAATATAGCAAAAAAATGGAGGATTACGTTGATGTCCGAATCCAATTTATCAGAAATAATCATCACTTCGTTTATCACTGCACTGAAACAATATGTATTACCTACGCTTCTGCCCTATATTATACCTATTATCGCTACGGCAATAGTAGGATTGTTCATAAACGTAATCATAAAACAATTAGTATATCCTTACAGTATCTTAACGGGATACAGCCATAGAGAAGCTAAAAAACGAGTTAAAAAAACTCAAAATATATTTAAACTGATATCATCAATATGGAACCAAATCCGCAAATAAAACTAGTCTCATAGATCTCCTGTAATAATAAAGCCGATTCTCGCGAACCGGCCCCACTGACAAATTTTCTATTGTGATTATTCTATCACGAGCATATTCCAGAGTAAATTGCATCATTTTTTATAGCTAAATTGCTTCACGGCCATATATCCTTACCGATATTCTTTCAACTAATCGCCGCTGATTTCTCCATACCGTGGTGGCGTCACAGTGCAGTTTTTCCCCAGTTTCACCTAGGCTCATCCGCTTAAAATATCGCATCTCTATGACCTTATAATATTCATCCGCTTCCAAAGCCTTAAAAGCATTTTCCACGGTATCTATTGCATACTGATTGGCTGCTATTTGAGCCACATAATCTTGAACAAGCGCCTCTTGAATATCTCCATCATCTAATCTGACTCCTGATTTTTGAAACCGTACGAGATCTTTACTATGCCGACTTAAACCATGCAATTTAAGATCTTCCAGATAAGCCTTATCCTGTTCCACTTTAGCTTTTAGGTCATTCAAGGTATGCAATCGGCGCTCAGTAGCCTTATAAGTGTTTTTAGGTCTTTGTTCGGCTTGTTTCCTACCAGCTTCAATTGCTTCGTTAATTGCTTCATTGACCCCCTTAATGGTTTCCTTCACTGTCTTTTTAATGACTGCTTCGATATTCAAGAACCCCAACCTCCCTTCCGTGACTAAGCATCCAACTACGCTACTACCTTTGCCGATTTTTCCGCCTGAATGATGGTCTTAAGTTGTTCCCACTGCTCCCAGGTTAAAGAGACAGTCAGGGACTTTTCAGTCCACTCCCCAACATTCTCAGCTATAATAAGCATTGGTCCTTCGGGAAAATCAAATTTTAAAAAATCGCATTTCTTTTCAATTAGATTTACTGACACATGGTTCTTGTTATTAATCATCTTCAATGACCTCCTTTGCCTTTAGAGCAATATCATCCTCTACATCTCACCTTCAAGTTAGTTACGCCGGATCTTCCAGACCTTTTTCCGCTAATATCTTTATTGCACATTGATATACAAATTGATCAAAACCCCATACCTTTGACCACCACGCGCACTCTGCACCCATACACTTTTCCCTCGATAACGGACAAATCATACCTAACACTCCTTCCAGGGGTTCCACCCCTTACTCACCTTAACAACTTCTAATTTGTCCTCCTGCGTTCCGTCCAGCAGGGATTTAATCCAATATTCCAACATATCCTTGTTTTTAAGGCTTATGATTACTTCGTATCTGTCCAGATCCTGCGGGTCTTTAATACCCGATATAAACCTATAAAATAATCTCTCTATGTCTACCAACCTGATATATTCCGCTTTTATTTCGGCTTCCTGTTGCTCTTTTAAGGCTCGTTCCTGCTCCCGCTTAACCCTACTCCTTTCTATGGCCTGTCGTTCATCCTCGCTTAACTCTGTGAATAATCCCAATTGTTTAAGTAATAATTTAATTGCATCTTGATTGTTTAAGTGCATGGCTTCTGCCACTAAATCTATTTGGTCGCCTGCTTTATGGCATCCAAAGCAATAAAATCTATCATTGTCGGGGTAAATTGCCATTGAAGGTGTTTTTTCTTGATGAAACATACAACAACACCAGTAGGTATTACCTTTCTTTTTCGGCACTACGCTATAATAGTTTTGCAAAACTCCCAAAATAGGTAATTGGTTTTTGATCTGCTCGACCGCTATCATGCAAATAACCTCTGTGCCTGTCTAATTCTCTGAGTAGTTTTGTCAAACCATATTGGTATTGCATCCCCGGCCTTACCATCACGGTTCTTAACGACAATCAGTTTATAATTGACGCTCTCATATTTTACGGATAGTTCATCTACCTCGTCCCTGCTTAGTGGTACCAACTCAAGCATTAAATCGCACTCATTTTTAATCTGCTTGGATCCCTGGATAAATCCTTCAAAAGTTATCTGGACCAAAACCATTGACGCGAGTTCCAAATTTTGCGCCAATTGCTTCATGCCCTTAACAGAGTTATACAGCACTTTCCATTCCGGTATTTTGGCATCTTCGGTATCCATACGACCTATATAATCCAATATCACCAGTTGGGCATCTTTTTTTAACTTGGCAATTCTAGCTAGGCTCTGGAGTTTTTCCGGGTTTAAGTTTGGAACACTTACCGGATAAAATTTTGACTGCTCCAATTCTGCGTAGGCATTGGCTATAAGGGTTAATTCTTCGTTGGTGATAGAGCCGTATTTTATTTTGTCGTGGTTGATTCCTGACAGGATAGAGCCCCACCGTAAAGCGATCTGCTGCTTACTCATTTCGGTATTTATGTAGAGCGTAGCCCTATCCCCTTTAACGCTGGCGGCCTCTGTTGCGTTGAGCGCAAACGATGTTTTACCGTCCCCGGTCTTGGCTGCTACAACAATCAAATCCCCCGGCTTATAGCCCATAGTCAAGGCATCTAGTGTTTCAATTCCTGTAGATACTCCGTCTAATGGTGGAGCACCAAAAGGGTTTTCGTTCATGTGCTGGCGGTATCGCTCCATTTTGTTTACTACCAGGTCATAACCTAGTTTTGCAACTTCTCCCGGCTCCTGTATGGTTTCCGTAGATACCTCCAAAGAAAGTGATGCAAAATCATTAGACGCCTCCAGTAGTAACTTCTCTGCCTCGGTATCTTTGGAGTTCTTTAGGGCCTTATGGTATTTAACCAGCATGGCCCCCATAGTCCTGACCCTGGACTTGGTTTTAACCTGCTCCACCCAATAACCTATATTTCCATCGTCTATATATTTACTAGATATTTCTTGTAGCTTGTCCGCCGACTGCGTACCGGTAATAAGTCCGGTCTGTAACCCTTGTTTTAATATCTCTGCTACTGTTGGGCGTGTAGAATTAATATATAAATTCTTGGCTATAGAAAACACCTTTTGATTGTAAATGTCCGAAAAGTCCTGCTCCGTTAAGGTAAGTAAGGCATCAGCACACGCCTTTTCGTTATGCAGCATACCCGATAAAACTCTCTGCTCAGATTCAATGTCGGTTAAAAGCATTACTTACCATCCCCTTTGTTCTCTTAGGGTTTCTTCGTCTATGAAATTTGACTTAATATGCTCTTTGTCGCCAGGATTCAATATGTCGGCTATAACTGGAGCAAATTTGACCGTTGCTATATGATTTTTAAGCCGTTTCACAGCCATGTCATATTCAATATCTGCCAGCATCTCAGTCCATATCTTTATTCTGTCAGGATAAAAATCTATATTGGGATAGGCTGCAGCTATTTGTTTAATAAATTCACCAGCCTCTTTTTTATTCACTGTTGATCATCTCCTCAATAACCTTGTCAATATTGGTTGTCTGATCACGTGGCCTACTTGGACTAGCCCGTGATCTGATATATTTTTGGTAGTTAATCCACTTCTCACCATCATCCGCAAATTCCCTATACCCTCTTCTCCTTTGAAGAAATGTTATTAAACCCCAGTCATAGTCACATAATTTATAACTCTCATCGTGTAACATAATGCCAAAATGAGTGATACAGGTTTGTACTACTTCCAAAGAAGTATCCTTTACGGCTTTTTCTATGGCTTTTACCATGTCTGGAATCAATTCTCGGTGGACTATTATTTTTTGCTCATTCCAGTGGTCGAAAATGACTTTATTATTTAAAGTATTATTTAATAGATTATTTAAAGTATTATTTAGGAGTGGATCTAAGGCCGATATTTCGGTAGGTTCAACCGCATAACTGTTATGCATCCTCATAACTCCCTGTTCGTCATCCTCATAACTGTTGTTATGCATCCTCATAACTCCCTGTTCGTCATCCTCATAACTGTTATCTGTTCGCATAACTGTTATCTGTTCGCATAACTCGGTGTCGTCTGGCCGTGCAACTGATGCACCTCTAAATATTTTAGGGTCCCACTGGTCAACATTTACATTAAAAGAATAGGTATAAGGATTAGTGTTTTTGTCTCGGATTATTACGCCCCAAATGATTAACTCATTTACTCTACTGCTTATATTCGTTTTGCCCATGCATGTTTCATCAATAAAAGTTTGATAGACAATTCGAGCACTAGTTTTTCTCTTTTTTATTTTCGCGTCATGTTGGTTATTTTCATCATACCATCCGTAGGTTTCCAACCAGATAACATCAATAATGGCCCTGTGGGCACCTGATAACTTGGTTTTAGCTAAAACTCTAATAGCGTCTTTAGCCAGAGGGAAACTTCCATTATCCATATCAATTTTTGAAATAATAGCCATCTTATTGTCCATCTCCCTCGGAATAAAACTAATATTTAACGGCCTGGTTGATCATATTGGCGATCATTGGGCATTCATCATCAATGAAGAATGGGAAAGAATTATTACCAACTGGGTAAGCACCCATGTAACCAAGTCGCTTCTGGACTGGCTCACAACAGTACTTAATACGTCCCTGGGGATATTTCTCATGCACGACCTATCAACTGGCTTAACGAGATATTTATATTGCCCCTGTATGGAGGCATTTTGTGCGTGGACCATCATTGAGATCACCCTTTCATAAAACCGGTTGCCTGCCGATTGCTTTTTATCCAACAGGCAACCGATGTTGTTTTCTCCCCCGGGGTGGGGAAACCCCAGGGGATTATGGAAAGCTAGGGTACAGCCAGGCCGCCGTGCATTTTAAGGGACTTGCGTACGGCCCAGCGGTAAATACTACTTACCTTTTATGCTCTTTACCAGGTCATCGCCTTCCATAAGCCCACGAAATCTAATTCCATCCAGGAAGCCGGCCTTGAAGTAATGAAAACTACTTAGTCCAACCAGAGTTTCATTGGAATGCATTAATTTTAAGCAATGCTGCATTCCAATTTCATCGCCCTTAAGCATCTGCTTTAATGCCTCAAAAGCAGTGTCGTGACTGTCTATTGCCGTGCTGTATCCATGGTCATTAATGACATTTTTATTCATTCTTTCAAAGAAGAAAGTATTTATCGTATCCCGCATTTCTTTATCCCGTTGAGATTCATCCATATTCTTACCTCCTCAATTAAAGTAGTGGCTGGAGTATCGCCTTGACCCCATCTTGGTACCCGGCCCGGTAGTATAAACCGCGGGTTTTGCAATCCATTTCTGTAAAAGCCTCTTCAATCTCAAGCGCAATTGCCGCACATTCTTTGATCTTCCCTAGTTTGCGGATGGCGGCATCAAATGTCGTTTGAGCATGTCTGTATTCAGAAGACTGATTACTAATTTCAGTTACCTGGTCCATCCTGTGTGACCAAAATTGAGCCATATCCGCCCCGAATGAACCGGCTAATAAACTACCGACCCCGTTATCCAATAATAAATCTCTGCCCATGTGCATTCTCCTCTCAATCAATTAGTTGTAAAATCAAATAATTATCTGTATAATTACTGTTGAAGATTTTTTTGTGTCCGCTTTTTACAAGCGGTCTTTTTTTGTCCTCTTTTCGGATCCATCTCCTATACTCTTGGGTTCCTAAGCATGTGTAGACCGTTATAATTTCAGATTCTTGGCCGATAATAATAAATAAGCCCCGGTGATCAACCTCGTACGTCTGGTAATGCTTCCTCCTCACCACCTTTCCTTCCATGGCTGCCTTCTCCATCAGCTCTATAATCTGCTTATCCGACGAAATGAAATCAAAGCACCGAGCACGGTATCTACGTATTGCATGGTTTCTGACTATGATCTGCATAGCATTCACCCCTACTTAAGAAACCGGTTTTAAATAACGTGGTCTCTTCTTTTTCACCCGGAAACTTTTCCCCGTTTGTCTATCAACCATGAATTGTTGACCCTTTTGGTCTGTGTGTATCGTGTAGGTTTGAATCCCCCTCTCCTCACAAAACTCTTCCATCATGGAAGGTTGTCCCTCCAGTCTCCGCAGGTTATTCATATAACTAAATGCATTCACAATGAAGTGGGTGATCTCCCAATTCCAATACTCCCAAAGAAATTCCATTACATCGGTGCTCTCGCCTATCGTTTTATCTACCGGAAGCGATCTAATATAATCCCGGGTGTAAAAGTAGTCCTTGCTTTGGTATTTGTGGCCATCGAAATCCTTTGTAATGGGAAATATATTCACAAACTCCCCCGGGGTTATGGTGCCGATTAAATCCTTTATAGCGCTTGCATATTGGAAGTCGTTTACAGATTCTTCGCGGGTTATGGTCTCGGTTTCTGGTTTCGCGTTTACCACCTTTACTCCGTAAATAATGAGCTTTTTAATAAAGGGTTTAATGTCCTGGTCCTCACTGTACATTCTGGCTGCGCTCTGAAACGCTTTCAGGTACATCAAGTATTTATCTGTGTCTTTTACTGTTCTCAATTTACGGCCTCCTTTTTCTCAATTGGTATTTGTAGGAATTTGCCCCCCTGCCGTCGAACTTTACAACTGTTAGGGTACCTAGCCATCTGTCCGACCTCTTTTTACTAATCATCAATACTGACCACCGTTACTTCGGTCTGGTTCAGCCAGGTAAGTACGCCGGCATCATCTGCAATCAACATGAATACCGAGGGGTCTTCGTCATCGGTGTGGTCAATCGCGAGAACTGGGTATTTATCTTTTGCCATTTCCTTTGTTGCCGTTCTGGGCGCGATACTGAACTTACGGATGGGTTGGATCATTGGGGGTTGGCCTCCTTTCCTAAATAATTTTTAATTCTCTCAGAAGTCGATCACGGATAACCTTGGGCTTGTCTCCTATTACCTCACTACAACGGTCCAGCAGCATTTTGTTTTTTGCAAGGGTCTTTCTATCTATGCCAAGTAATTTTGCCGCTTTGTTGCGGGACATTACCACCGGCCAGGTGCTATATGGATCTGGTATCATGAATTATCCCGCCTCCCTGTTTTTTTGTTACTACTAGATTTATAAATTTATTACCCCACATAAGTTCAGCAGTTCATCAAAAATATCCGGGTAAGCAATATCAAATAGTAACTATGCATAAAGTTCTCTTTTCTAGATTAATTCTTTAACTCTGCGCTGCCATTTCAGTTGATATACCATATTCCCGTTGGGCAACTGCACGGGCTCGGAACTGCTATATTTCTTACCGTCAACGGTTGCTATCCACTCCCCGCCAACTCTCCACTGTAGACCAGATTCCCTCAACATCTGATTTATGGCTTTGCCACTTAAAGCGGGTTCAAACATTTTCCCTAACTGGCTAGGTGTAATCAATTGCATTTCAAAATCATTAGTTAATCGTTTCTCAATCTTATTTTCCACTTGCTCTAGCCGTGATTCTTGAACCTGCAATTGCCTGCTGTGTTCTAGGGTCATTAACTCTTGCTCGGCCATTTGCTGGGCAATGGCGGCTAAAATCTGGATTTGAGTTTGTGGCTTATTGTTAGCGAACTTCTTGGCGTTCTGTTCTACCTGGACGAAATATTCTCTAGCTTCTTCACCTTTAGGACTTCCTGATGCCATGGCCAACTTTTTGGCAAAGGATGCAGTAATTTTGCAATCAGTGGATGTTTGACCGCCCCATTCTTCATTGATGATGAATGCCCAAAAATCAATGTTTTCAACAGCATAAGGGTTATCAATTACATTGGTTTTACACCAACGAGAATAATTGCTGGGGGTGAGTTCCAAAAAGCCATATAATTTCTTGGTCGTGGTATTGCCATCCGCATCAATTTGTAACGCAATTTCAATCGGCGTTTGCCTTTCCTGTGGTCTTGCTCCCTCAATTACCGTTAACTCGTTCACATGAATCCTCCTCTCTCAAAATAAAGGCCACCATCTTATTTCACTTAACGAATAGCAATAACAATCTTTCCTCTCCTAAGCAATATTTGACTCATCAAAAATTTCTTCCATCGAAACTTTAAAAGCCATTGCTATTGCACGCTTACTATTGAAGCGGGGTATTGTTCGTCCTGTTTCCCAAAGCCAGAAGTTCTTTTTTGTAGTGCCGCATTCTCGCGCAGCTTCTTCCTGTGACCAGTCATTAGCTATCCTTAATATTTCTAGCTTTTTGTTCCAAGAAAGGTGTTTTACCAGTTCATACAAGGCAGTCACATTTTTCACCTCCAAATGATTCTTTAAGCGTCTTTTTATTAATATTACATTTTTGCCAGCACCTAGTAAAGTTGATAATACATCCTTATAGCGTCAAATTTGTCCGCGGTATACGCTAAGCGTCTTTTTTCCTAAGTGTTTCTTAACTTACTTGCCAATGTGACGCCGTGAGCGTATAATTGTTGTATAAACAGGAGGTGTACAACATGGTTTTGGCCAAGAAAGGTCTTGGAAAACGTATTAAAATGGCACGTGCAGAAAAATCCAAAATTGAGGGGAAAAAGATAACTCAAGAAGTACTGGCAGAAGAACTCGGTATTAGCAGAAGTTTTTTGGGAGATATTGAAAGAGGACGTAAATCTCCAAATTATGAGGTTCTAACCAAAATGGCTAATTATTTTGGAGTATCAACTGATTATTTACTGGGCAATTCTCCTTTTAAATCAGATACAGAAGCCAGGCAATCTATAAGCGTTGCCGCTATGAAAACATTACTTAATGATGAGGCTTCAAAATTGCATGGATATGACGCGTTGATTTGGAAAACTGCATTGAACAATAGAAAAGAAAAAAACCGTAATTATTCAGATAAATCAATGCAATATATCACAGGTTTGCAAAAGAAAGCGATATTAACAGATCTTGAATATTATGATCTTTTTATGTTTGCATTTTGGGATATTAATTGGCCTCCAGATTTTAAAGGCCCCGCAGTGCTCTATTTGCGGAATGATAATATTATCTCATGTGATATAAACTATTGGAGTATTCCTAAAATACTATTGGATGAATTAGAGAGAGGCCTCAAAATTATTGATCGACCTATAAAACCTTCAGACCTATCTCCTGGCCTGCTAGATAAAAATCTGATGATGGATGAACGCCAAAAAGTCATGCATGACGCAATGGAAGAAGCTAAAGATTATATTGTGGACTTGGATGTTAAGCAAAAGCCTAAAACTACGATGTTCGACAACGACATTGATTTTCTGAATACTTGGCGTAATGATTTAGGAAGCGATAATTATGCAATATATTTAAAGAAATTAATAAAATTTAGTGGTTTATCTTATAAGGAAATCGTGCAAGCGTGCAAAAACTTAGATATACATATTTCGCAGACCTATGTCAAGCAACTTGCAAAAAGCGAAATTCTTCCCCCAGATGAAGAAATATCCGAAGCACTCGCTAAAGCTGTAAACGGTGATCCCCAAAAATTAATATGGCTTGGATACATTGAAAAAGCACCTGCTCAAGCACAGCCTATCATTCGTTTTTATGCTGAGCATTGGGATTTGCATGCAATGATAGTGTCAGCATTTATTTCAGTGCGTCAAGGTAAAGATATTATACCTTCAGATGAAATGATTGCTCATTGGGAACATATTAATCATTTATCTCCAGAAGGTAAATTAGACTATGTAATAAATAGATTTAATAAAGAAGTTCTATTAAATCCCCAGTTATTCAGCTATTTTTGGCAACAACAAGGAATCTCAAAAGAGAAAACTAATGAACAGTTCAATATAATAAGAGATATGCCAATTAATAGAATACCTGTTATTGATGTTAATGAAGGCGAAGACTCATATAATTGGGTTGCAACCAATAAAATCCAGTTTGGTGAATACGTTTACTTTATTGTTCCTGATGATAGTATGATAGACTCAAAAATACCAAAAGGAGCAAAACTTCTTTGCGAAACGGTGCCTACACATAAAGAGCAAGTATCCGCCCAAGATGAGAAACGAGAACCTAGCCTTATTACTGATACAGGTGCAATATACGTTGTTATGCACCAGGGCGAAATTTTAATCCGCAAGGTTTTTGTTAATCCCAATCAACCAATCCTTTTGCAGGCAGAAAACCCGAAGTATCCACCAATAATAGTAAGCGATGAAGCAGAATTTGAACCCTTAGCAATTGTTAGGTCAGTCGAATTTGATATAAACAACTAAAAGGAGGCCACCGCCATGTTCTTAACCCTTGAAGAGTACATAAAAGCCCAAAAGTCACAAGATCCAATATCTGCGCTTCGGATGGAGAGAGAAGAAAACGAGCATCGGAT
>Ga0172381_10006757_pt1 | contig 11462 bp, 7 predicted proteins | sample Leawel6488metaG_FD_119754 | JGI IMG/M metagenome (GOLD analysis project Ga0172381, IMG submission 119754) | Leachate microbial communities from a municipal landfill in Southern Ontario, Canada - Leachate well 64-88 metaG | ecosystem: Engineered > Solid waste > Landfill > Unclassified | place... | reverse complement strand
CGTTTTTAATTTTGAAAAGAATGCCAATTATCGTATTTACTGGAATCCGCAGACTAAATGCAAGCAAGGTTGTGATGGTTATACAGCGGAGACGGCTATAGGTGATTTTGCATCAGTTCTTGAAACAGCAAATAAAACTGGGCGTGAAATCAATATGGTTGGTAGTGTGTGGAATGTAACAAATAATTACAAGGATGGAATTGTCCCATGGAAAGTAGGTTTTGAACTAGTTGGAAATAAATCTAATCTTTGGGATTTAACTTCCGAAAATGACCTACCTCTTATTGATCTTGGAAATACAGCTCACATAAAAATAGAAGGCCGTTCTCCACGTAGCCTTACAGGGCTTCGCATTTTTAACGGATACAATGTGGACAATGGAGGTGCAATAAATGCCTCAAATCAAAAAATTAGTTTGAAGAACGTCCTTATATCTTCATCAAAATCTAATGGGAATGGTGGTGCTTTATTCTCTACTGATACATTGAATCTTGAAAACACCCGATTCTCTAGCAATACGGCAGTTGGTAATGCTGGTGCCGTTATGGCCAACGGAGAAACGAAAATGTTAAACGTTTTATTCCTCAACAACTCTGCAAAAAAGAATGGTGGTGCTATGGCATTGAAAAATGCAGCCACTTACATTGGGAATGCTATTTTCTATGGGAACCAAGCAGGTCTAGCTGGTGGAGCCTTGTTCAATGAAAATTCAGCACTTAATATGTGGAATGCAACTCTCTTTGCAAATACTGCTACAACTGCTAACGGAGCCTTTGGTGGTACTGCGAATGGAACTATCGGAAATACTATTTTCTGGAAAAATATCGTTTCAGGCTGTAATTCAGGTGATTGTTCTTCGGAAGTAGTAGCAGGTTATTCTGCAACAAATTCCTCATTTACAAATGCTTATGCAGGAACGAATATTTATGTAGGAGATCCGAAGTTTATTGATGAAAGTAAACCTGCCGGTGAAAATATGTATATGAGCTATGATGCAGGAATCAATTTGGCGGAAGGATCTCCTTTGTTGAAGGCTGGATTAAGGAATGAATACGTTCCTCTGAAAGATATCCTTGGAGAAAATCGAAATGAAGATAATATTCTTTTGGGTGCCTATGGATTTACAATTTTAGCAGGAGAAGTGATTTACGGAAAACTTCAGCTGGATGGTTCTGTTGCTCTTGTTGTCCCTGCTATTCCAGTAATTGATAAATTTCCTGATGATTGGTTTAGAAAATACATTGCGAAAAGTAAGTTGGCTCGTGTTATGAAGGTCCGTGTGCCAAAACACTCTAAGACAAAAGTTGCTTCTGCAACGGTAGAGATTACTTTGCAAGATAAGAATGGCCGTAAGTATGATAATGTTCCTTCAGTTAATTTAGAATTTTATCGTAATGGTGAGGAGAATGGCGAATATATATTCCAATCTATGACAGCAACTAATGGGAAACCTGTGCTTTTTTCTTTTAGAGACTCGGATGCGAAGGAATATGAAGATGCTGTTGTTCTGTGTATTAAAGATGCAAGTGATAAATTGCATTTAAAAATCATTAGATATTAAGAGGCTTTATGAAAAAACTGTATTTCTCGTTGATTGTGGCTATTTTTTTTATAGGATGTAGCGATTCCGACAAAGAACGAACTGTCGAAATTTTGCCTTTGGGAGATGTTCCTGACGATACCTATTCTGGGGGCTATAATAATGATGGATCCTTTGACGTTCCTCATAATCCTCATACGGGCTCCATTGCAGGATACCCATGGAATACTTTGAGTTTAGGGTTTGAAGAGCCTGAAAATTATCCGTATGGATTTGATAGGTCACCTTTAAGTGATGTTTCTCCTGAAAAGGATAGATATGTATACATATCTACTACGACGACGGAAAAAGCATATTTTAAGGCAGTTGTTTCCGATGAAACATATGATTCTTATCGTTTGATTAATAATATCTCTGGCGATGTGATAAAAGTGATTGATAAGGAAATAGTGGATGTTTTTGAAGGAGAATATACCTTACAAGGCGAAAATGCTGGCTCTTGGATTGATTTGGATAAACACGTGAAAGTTATTTCTTATGAGCCCAAGGAGAAAGAAATCATTTATATCCAACTTGATGGGGATGGTTGGGATACAGAAAATGATCAATACGCTTTTACAAAGGAAAGGGTTGAAACCGGTTTTAACGAGGTTTATAGTCAGGTTGTAATGACGCCTAATGTAATAGAAAGAGCGGCAACATTCTATAATGATGAAAGAATAAAACTTGATTTTAACGAAATGTTACAAATAAATATGGTTTTTGGATCGAATTTGATTTCTCATAGTGTTAATGAACAAGCAGAAAAAATACTGCTAGATCAAGTAGAAAATATAAGTCTCAAAGACATAGATGCAAGTAAACTAAAAGAAAGACATATTGTATTTGCCGTAAACAAAACATTAAAATATTGGCCTCTTGAACTTCTATATTATAATAATACTGATAATTTGATTATGTATAGCCAATATTCAGGATTAAATCCGCAAATAGAACCTAATGGAACCACATATGCCATTCAGTCAGTAGGTAAGTGTGAAGATGGAGTTGGACCAGAACCTATTCCAGTCACATTAAGATATAAGACAGATCTTAACAACATTATTACTGAAATTAGGGCATATCATAATGGGGAGCCTGTATCTTTTGGTCCATGTGATTATCTTTACACTAAAAATGGTCTTCCTGCACTACCAATTCAATATCCTGGAGCTTTAGCCGTAAGTATTGTTTTACAAAAAGAAGTTAAGAGGGAGGATGATTCCGAAACAACAGATTTTTTCGGTCTAGGTTCAGTTGTTTGGGTCCCTCGTGGAATTGGACCATCTTCTATATATACAATGATGCATGAACTGGGACATTCATTTGGACTAACAGACGTTGCTGAAACTGGAAGGTGGTTAAATCCAAATGATGGTTATCTATCTTCAACAACAGAAACCCCCTTAATGTCATGGCGTAGTCCATCAGGAAGAAAACTTCGCTATCGCGGTGTTCAGGTTGTTTATACTGGCGGTGCTACAATAGATGGATCTCCAGGTGAAAGAATTGAATGTCCTGTAAATGGAGTGCTGGATAATCAGTGGGCTTGTTTGCGTGATGAGTGTGATTATTATAATCGTTGGCTTCCTTCAAATCCAGTTTATAAATATTATACTGGAAGTGCTCCTCATAATTGTAAGGAATAATAAGTATGAATAAATTATTATTAGTGTTGTTATTTGTTGCTTTAAGTTTTGCTGTAGACTACAATTTCTATGTAGTAAATGGAATAAAATTTGGTTCTAAAACAACAGATAGTATGTATGAAACTTTGGATAGTCTGCAAAAAAAAGCTAAAACACCTTTGATGGTACAACAAAAAGCTAGTGAAAACCAAGTAATTTTTCACAAAGAAAATTCGATTGTTAATATCCCTTTTCTGCCAGAAAAAGACACTTTTTGGATTGAGGCAGAAAAGAATCAATCTATGCTAATTTGCTTTGAAGATCGTTCTATAAATACCTTTAATATTGATGTGGTAGAAAAAGCTTCTAATGACTCTTGTATTTATGCAACGATGCCTTCAGTTATAAGCCTTGTACAACTATCGGTAAAGGATTCCTATCTAAAAGATGTCATTGTGAATCTTGTTGTAGGAATGAAATATCTTGATTTACATTCTTCTGTTGTTAAACTTGGGTATAATGGAGAATATTATACATTGAAAGATGGTCAAACTATGGATATAGAGCAAAATAGGATATATCAAGATCCAGAACGATATCATATAATTAATGCAAAATATTTAGTTGATAAATATCCAGTAACAAATTGCGAATTTATGAGTTTGATGTATGATGAATTAAATTTTAAACATGTTTATGCAAATGGTTTACAAAAAAACATAGACAATTTCTGGAAAAAACGTCGTGATAAAGTCGGTAGTGAAAAATGTGTAACTAATGATTCGGCTGCAAATGTAGTTTTTCTTTATCAAGCTTTGGTTTATGCCAATAAAAGAAGTCTTGCAGAAGGTCTTGAACCCTATTATATAATAGAGAAAACAAACTTTGGAAAATCAATGCTGTTTCTCGATTCCTCTTTCATTGTTTTAAATTCTGAAATCAGGGGAGGAAAAAACAAAAATAGCTGGGTTAAAGTTACAGTAAATTCAAAATCTAATGGTTACCGATTGCCCTATTATGATGAGTGGATGATTTTTGCAAGAGGCGGCGACTCTAAAGGTACTGCAATATGGGGCGACTCTAGCGTAGTCTTGAAGAAAGTATTAGAATATGCTTGGATAGGTGATCTCTCAGATTATGATTTACATTTATCAAAACCTGTAGGACTTTTACAACCCAATGGCTATGGACTGTATGATGTATTTGGTCTTGTTGGGGAATTTGTTTTATTTCCGGGAATTAATCCTTTCAAAAATCAACTAAATTCACCATCTTGTTTAAAGGGAGGGGATTATAAGACCAGAATTAATTATAAAGCAAATGAAATCTATATTAATCCTTATTGGAAAGAGTTAAACTATGGTTATAGCAAAATAACCTTTGGTGGAGGAATGGGTGGTTTTAGATTAGTGAGGAGATTAAACTAAATGAACAAATTATTGTTTGTTGCTCTTTTTATTTTTCTAACATCGTGCACCACGAATGTTTCTGAAGAAGACGCGTCTGGAATGGTGGATGTGGATCAAAATTATATAGAAAAGAATTGGGGGGATCTATTTATAGATTCTGGTATAAAATTTTCGGATGAACTTTCTTATGGGCGCATCGTGTCTTTTTTAAAGCCAAACTCAAAAGGCTCCTTAGATACATTTACTGTAACGACTTCATTGAACAGTAAGCTGTTCATGAAAGAAGATAAATTTATTTTCATAGGTGGCGGGATGAATGAGGCTTGTTTAATAAAAACAGAAAACCTAGATCTTGCTGAAAATCGGGATACTATTTTTTTGAATTATGGCAAATCTAAATTGATGGATTATATTCCGTATCAAGAAATTCCACCCATAAACACTAGTTTATTAAAAAAGACTTTATCTGTGATTGACTCAAAAAGAAATTTTGTTTTATCGGATACGATTATTTCTAGCTATACATTTGAAGCAAAGAATTTCTTAGATGGAATTAAATTTAAAGAGTATGATTTATTAGTGGAATATACAGTTGATTATTGTGCAGGAGGTGATATTATTATGTATCCAGAATCTGTGAAAAGAAAAAAGTATTATCTAATTAATACAGGACGAGATCTCCCTAAGGATACTACAATAAATTGGACTTTGGTGTATACAGATCAATATGGTCGAAGTGATTCGTTGGAGATGAAGACTTTATTTAAGTAGACACTTCTTTTCCAATCGTCTCGAGTAACTGGATTGTTTAGTGTTTGAAAGAGAGGAAACTTGAGGATGAGAGAGAGGCTATTGATATATAAAAAAATCTTTGAACTGAATATCGTGGCGATTGGATTTCTGAAAATCCCAGCAGATCTTCATGCAACCACACGATTGACCTCAAGCCTCAAGAAAAAATTATATTATCTTCAATTCGCAATGAATATGGTTCTTGAAAATAGCCCTCTTAAAAATGCAATAAGCCCAACATGATTATTTCTGTAGGGTATCGGGTAAATTCAATACGAGGTACTCGTTTTCGCCAATGGGCAACCGGTGTTCTTCGAGAAAAGTTGTTGCATAATTCCAGTGTAAATACACAAATCCTGCAGATTAAATCAAGTTTTGAGGCAAAAATTACGGACCATACGATATAAACCGCAGAACTGCAAGACAAAGTGGATTTCTTTGTTCGCACGTCGATTCCTCCTGTAGAAGGCTTGTTTTACGAAGGACAAATTTTTGATGCGTGGAAGTTTGCTTCCGACTTGGTTCGTTTTGCGAAGGTTCCAGCAGCAATTCTACCCGATTCCTGTTCATTTTACGAGCAAGGCTCACGACCGTTTTATGCTTATTGACGGGGTGGTTTATCATGTTGGAGCTTCGTTCAAAGATTTAGGCAAAAAACTATTTGCTTTTTCAAGGTTGAATGATTTCACTGCAGAAGATGTTTTGACGAAATTGAGGTGATTTGCTTTTAGGGGAAAAGACTATTGGAGGACATTCTTGCAGGTAGAGACCAAGCGTTTGCTATTCAAGTAGGGCTCATCAAACGATTCAAAAAAGCGAAGACTTTGCAAGATCACAATATTAATTTTGCTCCGCAGTCTTATGTAGTCGTTCCTTAAAAAGGAACGTTTCAAAATTCACAGTCTAAACCAAACAAACAGACCGTACTTTTTGCAAAAAAGAAAACAGCTCAAAAAGAACCCTCATGGCCCTTTTGAAGTTGTACGCAATGGCGGCAAGCATCACATTGATAGCATCGCCAAACACGCCTTTGTAGAAATTACGTCCAAGTCTGTAATCTGATTTCAGATGCCCGATCGTTGGTTCTATGCCTGCGCGCTTACAAAACAGCTGATGCTTTTTCCTTTTCTGATAATAGCTGTCACTTTTCTTAGGCGCATCTGGGATGAGAATTTTTGTCGTCCCTGATGTTTTCTGACCTCGATAACCACGATCACCAGCCAGCACATCTGGGCGTTTGCCTGTGAGTTTTTCCACCTGCTCTAAAGAGGCGTCTATCGTATGTCCGTCATACTCATTGCGAAAAGATTTAGCTCCAATGATTAAACCACCTGCTGTTCTCACGATGGATACTTTGTTCCCAAATTCATATTTCTTGTGTTCCTTGCCCTTGCTGATGCACTCCACTTCAGGCTCATGAAGTGAATAGTACTTCTTCTTTGAATCACGTTTTTGCGTCAGAACACTTTTGAATAATTCTATCGTTTTCTTGAATTCATTGAACACATCCTTCGCTATTAAATTTCGTTCCAGCTCGCGAACGAGTCGACCCGCAATCGTCTTCAATTTTCTATCCGCCCGCAACGCCCTCTTTTTGTTCTTCGGGTGGTTGCGAAAGCGTTGATCTCGATAGAGCTTCTTTAACATTCTTGTATAACTTTGACGCAATGGAAGTGAATATTCTTCTGCTATTTTCTTGCATTTAGCAATAATCTTTTTGGCAAGCTTTGAATCTGTTGGATATGTGATGTTCTTTTCTTGCACTGTAGAATCAATGAAGCCAATGTGGTTATTGTCATCGTCGTCATCATTGTTGATTAAAATGCTTTCTTTGAGAATCAGTTCGATTCCTTCTTCGCCGATTCTGTTCCGAAAGTGCACTAGTTCACTTGCCTCACAGGGTGATGCAATTGAAAACGCGTCCATACCGCAAAAGTATTGATAATAAGCATTCTCGGTCCATTGCAAGACAACGCTTTCGTCCGACAAATTCCGTAAATGTTTTAAAATCAGTAGCCCCACCATCAGGCGGATGGATTTGCAAGGGCGTCCCTTTTTAGCGTGATAGTGCCTGCTGAATTCAGTTTCAAAAACATCCCAGTGAATCTTGTTCGAGAGGATGTATAAAGGATGTTTTCTGTCAAGTTGTTCTTCTAGTCTGGAAAAAAGAGTGTTCTGTGGGGTTGTTTGAAATTGTTTGTACATATAAATTATTTGCAAGGTTTTTGTCCCTAAAATACAAAATCTTGCATATTTTAAACAACATTTTTATCCTTTCCCATTGATTTTATTGGACCGGATGACTTTTTAAGGGACGACTATGTATACATTGAGAATTAGGTTTTAATTTATTGCATATTGTTAAAAAATCTACTTCTTTATGTAGCGTTGATTACGACTGTTTGGTTTATCTGGCAGTGTCATTTGCACAAGCCCAGCATCTATTGCCGGGCGCAAATAATTGTCGCGGAATGAATCCCTTGACTTCAGGTTCAAACGTTCCATCAAAACGGCGGCGCTAAACGGCGTATCGAATTCCATTACATCCAGCAATTTGCGAACATAGTCAGACAAAGCGTTTGTATCTGATATGCTATCAAGCATTTCCGCTAGAACCTCATTTATGCGTTCTAAGATGAATTCTATAAATTCATTTGAATTGCCTGCCTTATGGCAATTTGCTATTGCAGAATAGTACTCCTGTTGGAATTTCTCGATTTGGCTTTCCAACGGAATGTATTCAAAGATCTTCTTCCAATTGTAAAGCAAAGCTGTATGCCACAAGCGCGCCGTTCTGCCGTTGCCATCTGCAAAGGGATGGATAAACACGAACTCATAATGGAATATCGCAGATAAAATCAATGGGTGAATCTCTTTCCGGGAAGCCTTCATCCATGCAAAAAGATTTTCCATTAAGGAGAGCACCATTTGTGGAGGCGGAGCCATAAAAATGCACTTGTCTTCTCTAAATACACCTTCAGCTCCACTACGAAATTCACCGGATTCATCAAGAAGGTGTTCTGTCAATACTCCATGAATACGTTTGAGGTCTTTCAATTTGTAAGCGTTTAGGGAACCTAGTTGTTCGTAAGCTTTGTAAGTATTTTTCACTTCTTGGATTTCATTTGCTTTCCCGATTACGGAGCGCCCGTTGATGACATCTCGAACTTCGTTAAAAGACAGGGAATTTGCTTCAATCTTCAGCGATGAATGAATTGATTTTATACGGTTGCTTTTTCGTAACTGAGGTCTTGTATCAAGCCCTTTGTGTAAGGTCATCCGTTCAACTTTAGCCGAAATTTCAGAAACCAACAACAGTATCTTGTTGCTGATTGTATAGGGTGGTATGTAATTCAATGCGTTCTTCTTCATTTTATCTTACATGTTATCTTGCATGTTTTCTTACGCGATAAAATATATTATTCTTGATGTGCAGACAACAATTTTTCTCATCTGAAGAATCTCGGCCGAAAGGGTAGGCGCGCATGTCAATAGCGCCGAGGGGAAGGCTTTCCCCTTACCGGGTAATTATTTTCGCAATGGCTATTCTTTCTCAATTTGTAAGCCCCTAATTTGATCTATTTTTATTGCTAAAAAGCAGAATTTATGCTAAAATCGCCATTTTCGTGCCTACGCAGCGTTATTTCAGCATACAATTACGCTTGATATCCTGAAGTGTATTTGAGCAGTATAATAACCTGCTGCAGCTCGGTTATATCTGAAGATGTTCAGTGGCGAGATGCTCTACATAAGCAGATTTGTTTAGCATAGTAAGTAAAAGACCGGTAGATGAAAAACCGGAAGGAAAAGAAAGAATGAAAAAATCATCCAATACGATTGCAGGATATAAATTTATATCCTATATTGTTTATCAGGGCGAGGTTGCTTATGCCAACGTTGCTTGAAATTTTCGGTTTGCGCTTTTTCTTCTTTTCAAAGGAACATGAGCCAGTGCATATCCATGTAGAAAGTAATGATGGTGTGGCAAAGTTGAATCCATTGTGGAAGAGAATAAGAAAATTTTTGAACAGGAATGGGTGAAATTCTTTGGAAAATGTAAATGAAAAAGTCAGATGTTAAAAACATTGAAATGAAAAGGGACGGAATCAAGCTTCTTGCTAAAAATGGGCATGTTGCGTTTGCTCCTTTTTCTGCTTTTCCACGTCTTGCGGCTGCACGTATCGCTGCCCGCAGAAAGTTCCGGCTAATGGCGACAGGCATTCATTTCGAAGAGATTGATGAAGATGTTTCATACGATTCCATTGTGCATTTAGAAGATTATCCGCAGACCTTGTCTCTTGATTTCAGAAGTCTTTCCGACCTGAAAGCTCTAAATGTTTCTGAACTGTCTCGACGTCTGGGAATTCAGCAATCTCTTATGGCAGCCTATATTGCTGGCAAAAAGAAGCCCTCGCTGGAGCGCGCTAAAATGATCGTCAATGAAATTCATGCAATCGGTCGAGAACTCGCAAACTTCAATATTTCTTCTCCCCATATCAACATCCCGAGCTCTACATAAAAAAGCTTTAATTTTCAAAACCAGCATTTTAAAGGCTTTTCATCGTGTGTGCACTTCTTTTGAAACACTGTTGCAATTGTCTGTGGTGAGTTCTGCAATTGTTTGTTATGAACTATGCAATTGTTGCTTCTCAAAAAACGTTGATTTTAATGAATTTTAAGTGTATTTTGCACTTCTTTTGAATCGCTTTTGCAATTGTTTATGGTGAGTTTTGCAATTGTTGCTTTTCTTAGCTGCAATTCCTGGCTTTAAAAAGGGGCTCCATGCTTTGCAATGCTTAAAATACTCCTATGACCCACTTTTTTATGTGATTTTGTCTTTGAAAAAGCAATAATAATTTGGATGTTTTGCAATTGTTAGTTTGACACCTTGCAATTGTTGTTTTGTAAAAATGTTGATTTTGGTAAAAATTACGCGTATTTTGCAATTCTTTTTAAAGACTTTGCAATTGTTGTTTTGTTTCGCTGCAATTCTTTATATATTATGAGTATGGACGATTTGCCTGAAAAAATAGACCTACCTTATATCCGATTTGAAAGTCAAACGACGGATTATATCTTGGCTCTTGAGGAACTCCGTGGAAAAACTTTGCGGGGCGATACTCCTCCAGTTTGGTTCTTTCAACTGAAGAACGCTTTTATGGTTATGGAAAGTTTCCTTTCGTCCAGAATAGAAGGAAATCATACCACTATCGCGGAATATGCTGTTAAAGTGACTATGCGAGAATCAGACAATAAGTCGGAAGAGGAAGATATTTTGGAAATCGAGAATATCGAAGCTGGAATTTCTTTCATCGAAGAAGCATATAAAGATAACCATGACTTTCCTATAGACGAAGCGTTCGTCTTAAAATTGCATAGTTTGGTTGTCCAGGATTTGACTCACGAAGGTGATAAAACTGACGGTTATAGAAATGTTCATGTCCAAATTCAAAATTCAAAACATGAACCGCCGGGCCCTGAATCGGTGCAAGGGAATATGAATTTCCTTTTTGAGTTTATAAATCGGGAAACTAGTAGCAAATACGATCTTGTGAAAATTGCGGTAGCTCATCACCGTTTTGTGTGGATACATCCTTTTGTAAATGGCAATGGTAGAACTGCAAGGTTGCTTACTTACGCGATGCTTCTTAAGACCTTTGCGTTTAACAGTTCACGTATCATTAATCCAACGGCTATTTTCTGCTCTGACCGTCAAAAATATTATGAAATGCTTTCTGTGGCGGATTCACTTGAGAACGATTCCGTGTGCAAGTGGTGTGATTATATGCTTGACGGATTATTGCAGGAATTAAAAAAAGTAGACAACCTGACTAATGTTGAATACGTAAGGGACAAAGTGTTGCTCCCCATGATAGATCTCGGCTTATACAATAAGCAGATAACGGAAGAAGCTTATAATGTTCTTAAGGTGGCAATCCAGAAACCGGAAATACAAGCTTCTGATGTAGCACCTCTTTTCAATAACAAATATGAAACATCAAGAAAGATCAGGTCTTTTATTGAAGCCAAGTATCTGATGCCCGTGACGGAAGG
>Ga0172381_10006755_pt1 | contig 11463 bp, 21 predicted proteins | sample Leawel6488metaG_FD_119754 | JGI IMG/M metagenome (GOLD analysis project Ga0172381, IMG submission 119754) | Leachate microbial communities from a municipal landfill in Southern Ontario, Canada - Leachate well 64-88 metaG | ecosystem: Engineered > Solid waste > Landfill > Unclassified | place... | reverse complement strand
TACGTGTGCTTGTCCCCAAGGCTGTACCTGCGATGGCTACAGTACATGTGTCCGAAATGGTCAAACTCTTCTCGCGGATTAGTCGGATACTTTTCCGGGTAGATTTTAATAACGTTGCCGTTATCACATTTTATAGTCTTAACAGGCATGGCTAATTTACCTTTCTAGTGGCTATATAGTTATATGTGCACAAACCGTGCCATTAGCCCTTTGTGGCGGAGGTAAAGATACACTTTCTTGTCCACAAAAGGTCCCCCTGTGGGGAACGCACTTGATAATTCATGAACCCCCATGCTCGGGTTGTATCTTCTACCCACGTTTGATCATCCCAATGCCCTACAACATGCATGAAGTCTGCATCCTCATCCTCGCGTAAAGCACGAACCTCATCGCGGATACCCAGTATGGGGGCAGAAGTCAGCGCACCGATTTCCTCCGGACGTATCCATTCATACTCGGTATTGCATACCAAGTCTTCAAATATGTCACGCATACTGACATCACTATAAAAGTGATCCCGGTCTTCACGCTCCATGATTTGCAAAACCCTTTGCTCAATCAGGCTGATCGATATCTCAAGCTCGCCATTTTCCAGTACCTTAGCTCTCATTTTCCTGCCTTTGCCTTTGCAACTAATTGCAACTCGGATGTATGATAGTGCCGCTCATGGGCATCCATGCACAGCACAGTGAAAAATCCGTTAGTGCCGAATGGTCTCGCTACCCTTACGAGTGCCAATTGTCCGGCACAAGCCAACGTTAATATTCTTACACAGTCTCCGACTCCCATAGCCTTCCCCTATCGCATATAGTACGTAACATCGTCAAACTCAACACTGGTATAGTCCATCTGAAGCTCTTTTGCGGCTTGTTCCCAGTCAATACATGTCGCAGGCCACGACTCATCTCCAGTTATGGCTCCAATATCCTTTGCAAGCTCACGAGCATAATCCTCAAAGTAACTCTCACAGATAAGAGTCGCGCCATGTTCCCAGTCCCTGTATCCCTCAGCCTCTTTGGCTAAGGCATTCAAGTTCTTGAGTTCCTCACTATTCTCTTCATCCCAATCTTCAAGTTCTTTCTTGGCGTCTCTATATGCTTCAAGGCGTGATTGCTTGTGTGCAGGCACTGAAGCCTCTTCTAGGGCTTCTGAGAGTATTTCCCGGTCATTCTCTAGGTATGCAATGCGTAATATCACATCCCGAGAGTCTATGCTATCCTGTGAGTTGTCTATGGATTTCATTTTGCACTCTCCGGCTTCGAGCATCGGGGCAAGAAGAAATCAAAAAGAATCGGTTCCCCATCTGCTCGATTCATACTGTTCTGGATTCCGACAACATCGTGTCGAAAATCAAACTCGGGAAAGCCCAAAAGCCGCTTAAAGTCGAGTGGTATGCCATTCGAGTTCACTGCATCCAAGTCCATGGACAAACTGAGTGGATCGGGAGCTATATCATAGCCCACGGCACGCTTCACAATTTTGGCAATCAAGGCGTGCTCTTTTTTCGTTGATTTGAACTCTATCATGTTAATACCCCTTGCTCACAATACGTTGTGTTAGTAGTCTTAGATACCGTTCCTCTTCCAGCTCCGAGAGATTGGATGCATGCAGGAGTCTACGCCACGATAAATCTAAATCGTCGTACAACCCAATATAAATATCGTAACGTTCGGACTCCACACTACGCGCCACACAATGACCGTCGGCCAGTACAGCCATTTCAGCGATATTAGTGCCATGGGGGTCAACAAGATAGTTAATAACCATGGCCATTGTGGGGGACAATACATCCCGGTCAATCACTAGCAATTTCAACCCTCCCAAGTTTAATGCTCTACTAGCATACAAGCACAAACCGTGCCATACTCAGCATTATAGATAAAAAGTGCTCCCTTGGCAAGAGTTTATTTTACCAAGGGAGCATGGGAGGACACGAACCGAGGTTTATAGGGTACCACGAAACGTTATACCCGCCACGGCACGGTGTAAATAGTCCTCATGAAACTCCGTGCCATCGGCGAAGTACCACTTATCGTGTATACCTAATTCCTCTTTGATGTGTTCATCAACCTGTGATGCTACCATGTCTTCTCCGATCTTTTGGAGTTCAGCAGACATGTTAACGACGTCTATTTGTACAGCATCACAGAATGCCTGTAACAGTTCCGTCTGAGCCTCGGGCAGGTTCTGGATATTCTCCACATCGCAATGAACCTGCATGTCTTTGGCAAGTTCCTGCAAACCACCCACCGGAGCAATGCTTACAACAACCTTTGCAAGGAATCGCTCATTGAGTGGCCGGAGTCCTCCACGCTTCATCAATCTGTTACGCAATGCAACAAGATCGTTCACATGGAGCTTCTTGGCGTAGAATGCCACCCCATTGCCCTGGTTGTATCCAATCGCGAACTGCATTTCTGTCACAGAACTATAACCGGATTTACTCAGAACATTCTGGAATGTTTTGCGTAGTGTATTGGTGAATACCTCACTACTTCCCCGTTCCTCACGTTCGCGGGTAACGAGGCTAGCCTGCACTTCTGGCGTTAGTTCGTCAAACGTATAAACGTCAACTTGCTTGGTTTGCGCCATGATTCTCAACCCCTTTCATTTTATCCCTCAACCCGTGGACTAATATCCACGGGAAAATGTCCTGCAAGTTTCGTGCCAAAACACTTAAAATTCACCCAAGCAATTATACCCGTTTTTGTTCTACTACACAACCATGTATCTCGGCATCCTGGATAATTGGCACGATATCGTCTGTTTCCAATACTACAACTCCCTCCTCAACATAGAGCACAGGATACCTAAATACATGGTGTTCGCTCCATTGTTCCCCTGCGGGAGTCAATGGAAACAAATAATATAGGTCCGGTCCACCGGCAATGTATATGTCTTCCATACCAGCAATTCTACTAGGAGCAAGCTCTGCAAGTCAACTGGTAATTTTACTAGCTTTCAACCAGGTAATTTAGCTAGCTAGCTAAATGATGAAAATTAAGAGAAAGTGTGTGAAACGCACACACTTTCTAACACTTTTATACAATTGTGCGGATTTTCGAGCCTCGTCCGTTACGATTTAAGTGTTCGCAATTGCTAGTTAACACCCTGCCCGATCTGGTGATTTTCACCCTCCCAGTAAAGATAAGCCAGGGCTCTACCAGTGCTTTCAACACCCTACTGTCTTCGCGGGTCATACTCGACAGAGTTATAAGACTCAAGCCCTTATTGCCCTCTGAGGACTCAAGAGCTTTAAGGTATCGCCTGTCGAGGTCCGTGAGCCCCGATTCATCGATTCCACTTTGTGTCAATGGCTCAATAGAATAGTCACACAATTCCACTTGGGCACTATACGAGAGTGCCAATCTGGGAACGCCTCGTGAACGTTTTGCTACATCTTGGGCAACACTTTCGCTCATCTTCGGGTAAGATCGTAGTATTATTTTCACAATGTCCGCTTCTGTATAGGGTTCAAGGTAGAACTGGAGCGGCAATCGTGACAGAATTGGAACAGTTAAGTCATTTGGTGATGTGGTAGTAAAGACGTAACATATATCCGGGAGCCAATGGGTGACCCCATCCACGCTCACTTCTAAATCTTCTATCGCGCTTGTCATCACACTGTCAAGAACACCCACCGTGAGCTGATGCGCCTCTTCAATATGCATGAGGGTCTTCTTAGCTCCGGGTTGCCATTGACCATTAGGACCGTAGTTCGTAATGTCGAGACTAAGCAATATGTAACGGAGTTTCTGGGGAGTTAGGTCCTTGGATGCCACAATAGATTTATACTCATAGTCGGGCAAGTCCGCTATGAGACTTTTAGCTAGTGAGCTTTTGCCCAAGCCCGAAGCACCAGAGATTAACATATTGTGAAGGAGTTGACCTTGTGATGCCCTTTCGATGGCTTTTCTGAGAATGGGCTTCAGATGTTCCTGCCCGATGAAGTCATCTAGGCTCTGTGGTCTTACTACAGGCATGTTAAACCTCTATAGAATAGATGTATGGTTACTTAGAATGGTCTCCCGGTCCCCCATACCCCTTAGAGCAGCCTTCCGCATACTCTAAGGAACTTTTCTTGAATCTCGATGCTCTTAAGATTCTCGATGGTTAGCATCGGACAGGGAGACCATTCTAAGTAACCTTGATACATGGTTACTTAGTTACAATGTTGCAAGAATCGTGCCAATCACTTCTTCTTTTCTGCCGGTTTCAAATCTCGCACACTGCCACCGATGCGTTGCGCATATTTCCTTGCTTGGTCCCGTGTGGGCCAAGAGTGCGCGAACTTTCCATCTACGTAGACTTCAAATCTATCATTCATGTTTGTTACTCCTGGAAGCGGGTGGCCACATAGGGACGGAGACTAAATCCAGTGGCCACCCTAAGTGCTTAACACCTATACATGATGCAAGAACCGTGCCAAACCTCAGATATTAGAACATAATTTTCTGTATTAATATTTTCGCCGTTTAGCTAGCTAGCTAAAGTACTAGGTTGCCCGGTAGTTTTACTAGCTAGCTAAATTACCGATGTGTATGTATCTGGGTGTGTATGTGTAGGTGCGTGCTTGTGTGGAGGATGCGACTTTTGGGGTCGCAGAAGTCGCCGCAGCCAATCTTGCCGCAGCTAGTCTCCATCTTCATCAACGATACGAGGTCGTGCATTCATGATGTTACCGCAGTGCACGCAGCGATAATCGTAACCGCCTGGGCTGTTTCTGTTCTTCTCGAAGTGTTTGAGTCTCAGTTCACGTCCACATGATTTGCATCTGCGTAATGTGGTCTCTGGGTCCATCGGCTTTGCCCGTTTGCCACATTGCCGCAGTTCGACGTCATATTGCCGCAGTGTACGACGTATGGTATTATAAGCTACTCCTAGCTTGTCTGCGATCCGACGCATCGAGTGGTTACGAGCATACGCTTTAAGGACGTATTCCTCAAGCTGTCTGGGCGTTGCATCCGGGTAATTGGGTGACTGCACACCTTGCCTCCATGGATCATATAATCGGGGAGCAGAAATCATACTACCAGTCTAACAGATAAAAACGATCCGTGCAACTGGTAAAAATACCAGAAATGGATCATATAATCGGGGAGCAATGGATCATATAATCGGGGAGCAGATTTTTTGCTCCCCGATTATATGATCCATGATTTGAGCACGAAATGGGCTGCTCCCCGATTATATGATCCATGATTTCAGGGCCAAATCATGGATCATATAATCGGGGAGCAGCTTGAAAATGGATCATATAATCGGGGAGCAGCGAAAAAACGCGGGCATGAAGTCGAAAATTGAACAGATTACCAAGGTTCTGACATACTGGGTTCATAGAATATGCTAAAATCGACTTCGCTGGCTGGGTCCGATCTTGGTTGAACATGAGGCTTAATGGGGAAAATCCGATATGTGTTCCACATTGCAGACTTTTGGGCTGCCAAATCATACCCCCGGTCTCGTCAATTACCGTCGTCAAAATTGCAGAAGAGATAATTCGATTTAATTTTTTACCAGTTATGCTGATAGGTTTTTGGCGTTATCCTCTTTTGGGTACGCTACCACTACGAATACAGGCATATTTTCGCGTATGTAAATGGTAATTATCTACAGTCGATTTCTAAAACACATAGCCCTATATAGAGATTTTTAACCCAAAAATGATACTCATTATTTAGTGAACAGCATGTGAACAAAACAAAAAATGTAAAAATCCTCATGTAGGGCCTATCATGTAAAAATCGACTGCAGGAATATGATGGTTACATCCTCAAAATATGGGATATATACGAAGAAGTATCATACCCAGGAAACGATAACACCAAAAACCTATCAGTGTAAAAAGTAAAAAAATCAAATCTAATTTACTTTTTACTATACTATCGCTCTCGTTTTTGCCCTGACCCCCACCCCGTTTTGCCAGCCTACAAGCCTTTTTGCCCAAACTTACATTCATTTTCCTGAATTAGCTTGACAATCACTTCAGAACCTGCTACAATATGGTCGTAGTGCTAGTTAGGGCAAATATCAGATTGTCCCCAGGGAGAACGTCGAGCCCTAATTAATTAATCAGTTATCGGAGAAACCACATCTCTATGGGACACGGTTTTCTACTATTTCTAAAAGAGGAGTAAAATATGAGGTACAGAACCAATTCCTACTTACTAGCAAACAGAAAGGCTCAGGTGATCAAACCAACCAAAGTGTTGGCCCTAATCGCCTGTCACCTGTACAACCCACAAGATCGAGACATCATCGATGCTTACCAATCGATATCCAGGCAAGCCTCTGACTACATCACGAAATGCGTAACTGAGAAACCGTGTGACAACGACTTCAACCGTAATTTACACGCTATGGCCCCCAGGAGCCTCAAGCTGCGCGTTTACTTCAAAAACTGGGCATTGCCACAGGCAAGCCACTACGCCATCCTTAAACGCGATTCTAAGGGCTTATTTTACCTCAGCTCTAACCGCATAATGAGTATCCCTGTAGGGGCTCCCATCCAGACTGATGGAGTGCTCGTCACATGGCCCGATATCGATCCCAACATTGCATGCGGTGAGCAGCCAGCATTCGCTCGCATTACCGGTGGGGGCGCAAGCGTCGAAACCTTAGTAAACGAACTCAATACCGTCCCCGAGCTTCAACGTGAACTGTCACTCGGAGTCGAGACTGCCGCGTTTCTAACCTCCGGCAAGGACTTCGGTATACGTGTAAGTCCAGGCAAGGTTGTAGTGCGTGTATCCAAAATCTCCTCCGAGCCTGCCGTAACCCCGCACGAGTTCACCATCGTACGCTGCCGTCCTTATGCCAGCAACGTAACCAAGCCAGTCTGTGTCCTATGGGGTAATGTCACTCAGCAGGCCGATGGCTTGTCCGACGCACCCCGTCTGCCACGCTACATCATACCGCAAATCAAAGACACTGAGGAGTTCCGTACCGCAATACCCGAGCTAACACGTTTCCTCACATCCACACTCGAAACGCGGCTGCTCCCATACGTCCTAGTCACTGCCCCTCGTGATCGTCATGCCACGTGCTATGCTCTGTGTTACGATTACGATGGGCACTGTGTCTATATCGCGCAGCTATTCCGCCGACTTATCGCAAACTGTATAGATTTGCCGACAGTTCACATGGTCGAAAGTTCTGACGGCAAGCACAGAATGCTTCCCAATGTCTCCCTAATATCATATTTACACCGACAGCTGTTCTATGGTAATCTCGGGGATAACAAAGCGTTTGAAGCTCGCCGGAATGCCCTTGAAATGGTTTTCAAGGTCCTGGGCTACCCGTCCAAGAACTTTATCAAACTGGCATTCAAAAACTGGCACGTGGACCTCACAACAGAGGAAATTGCGCAACTTCAAGCATGGTGTGCGGAGGACCTATAATGTGTGTCAGCCAGTATTACTTCACTAAGTTAGAAATCAAAGACTGTGCAGAGCACTTGACATCCGTGGCTCTGCCAACGTCCAAATTGAGGGAGCAGGCGCTTATGGTCTATCTTATCCATCACTACCCTAATACTCCCCTGCCCGAGTACCTCGAAATCACGGAACTCTCGACCGGCGCATGCGAATGTTACGCCGATGGAGTTGATTCGTTTATAGCATCCGATATACGCGAAACTATCGAACGGGCTTGCGCATACCGTAAACGCAAGGCCGACTGTCTGAAATGGAGTGAACTCAAATGAGACCATATCCCGTAGTTCAGTTCTACTATACCAAGGCTGAGATCGAAGCATTTCAGCAGGATTTCAAGGAAAAGTGTAAGAAGATCGGCGACGTTAGGGGTGCTCGTAACCAGGCACTGACCGTGTACCTTCTGCAGCTGCCTTTTGAATCCACCCTGCCGCTGAACCTCGAAATTACGGAGTTCAGTAATGGGGATGTTAGCTTTCAAGCCGATGGAGTCAGATCGTCTCTATCGGAGCGGAGACTGCACGAAGCTGTTTGCAGGAAACAAAAACAATTGAAAAATAGGGGTTGACATACTCCAACAATTGTTGTATACTCCAAGTATAGCAGAGCTATAGTTGGAGTTACATACAAAGTATGCAACGAGGGTTGAAATGAGATTAAGGAAACTTGAAGATCATCTCTGTGAGAAACTACGTGATCCGGAGTATGCAGCGGCATACTTGGACGCGGCGAAAGAAAACGGTTGGGATGAGTTTCTTTGTGCCATGCGGGACGTAGCCACGGCAGTGTTCTATTCTCAGAATGATGAGATTAGGCCGCATGCCGATCCCGTGCTGAGCACATGCGACCATTCGCCAACCAAGAAGTTCAGAGTTCGTAAAACTTACCGCGAGATACGTGCGGCGGTGGAGTTTATCGATAATATTCGGTATCTCGATATTCTGTGGCCGTGGCTGCATGATGTCCTCATGCATCCCGAGTTTGTGAACATTAGTTTCACAATCGGGGATACCAGAGTCGAAATAACTGAAGTAACTGAAAGGACACAACTATGCTCACCACATCGAGTAAGATGAACGAACTCACGTCACGTGGATGGGCGTATCGCCGGGCGCTGCATTACCTAAAAGAGCACCGGTTGACGCCGAAAACACCGAACGTGTATCTCCAGCCGAACTATATAGAACACTTTAACCATACATTGCGGGAGTGGTTCTCCGCCAGCAACATCGTTGCACAGTTGATGGGTGGCCAACCACGCACCCAAAAGACGGTTACAAAGCCTGTGTCACTTCAGGAGCGCTTAGCCGACAAGCTGTATGCTTTGCATCAGAAGCATGCTAACGAGCAGCCCGAGTGCGATTTGATGAAGATCAACTCATACTGGACCGGTGGGCGTCAACTATACAGAGTCGAAGCCCACATGAGGGGTGGTATTGTTCGCGGCAGCAAGTGGTATGACGGGATTACGGAATACGATATCGTTAACCATCGCCCACGCAGCTTCCGCGAAGTCAACGGCAAACATATCGGAGACATTGATACAATTACGAATGCTGTGCGTTCGTTGGATGGGCTGTATCTCACAGCACAGCAGCTCAATGGCATCGCTCAGATGGATGCCCGTGCACTGATTAACTATAGACCATATATCGATCCCGTGCTGGGGGTAACGTGCACATGCGATCATCCGGGGCCAACGGTGCGGGATGCACGGGGCATGTCCATTCCGCACAGAAGTGACTGTGCGCTCCACATCGCACGTGCGAAACGCTCACAGGATCGAGTATGCACCACGCAGCTGCAGCGGGAACGTGCACAGTTGCTGGCTCGCATAGCCGAGATAGATGAGGAGTTGGAATGATTATATTTGTGTGGATCATTGTGGGGGCTGTAGTCAACCAGCACATTAGTGGCAGTAATGCGGCAGTGTCGTTGTTTCTATGGAACGTCTCGTGGAGTATTGCGCTGTCGTACATGATAGGACGGAGGAGCCAATAATGCCTAAGCGACCGGGTTACCAGAGCACTACAATCGATTTGCCTGACGGGCTGTATGAAGCACTTCGTATAGCTGCAGCCAGGAAGCGGGTGAGCATGGTGGAGATTATCCGCCGAGCACTTACAGGATGGTTGAAAGATGAAATTAAAAGTCAGTAAATACGGTCACACGTGCGAAGTGCGGGGGTGCAGCTCAAAGTTCGATGTCTACATAGATGGTGAACTTATCAACTCCGGGTGTTACATGTCTGTAGCACCACTTAATGAAGCATATGCAGAGTACAAACTCGATCTTAGATTCGGTCCTGTGCGGCGCATAATTTTCTCGGGTGTGGATGCAGACAAGCAGCCACCATTTAATAGGCTGTGTAAGGTTTTTGAACGGAATAGAGTGCGGCATTCACGCCGCTGTCCGAGGGGGCACGGATTCGTGATCGAGGGTCTTGAACTGTCACTGGTTGAGATAGTTCGGTTGGGGCTGCAAGCGAACGTGTGCTTCAAAGTGTATGACTGGCTCGCACCCTTGAATATATATTTGAATCGTGGGGGTTTCGATGGTGATGTTAAGGCTGAAGAGCTGGAGCAAGCATACAAAGCAGTAGTAGTGGGGATACGCAGATGAAAGTAAAATGTAAGTATGGCCATACATGTGAGCTGGATGGGTGCAGGCTTAACTTTGACATTTACATAGATGGTGAGCTTATCAAATCCGAGTGTTACACATCTGTGCCACTTACTGCGGAATACGCAGAGTACGAACTTGATGTCAGATTCGGTCCTGTGCAGCGGGTAGTTTTCGTAGGTGCGGATGCAGACAAGCAGCCACCGTTTAATAGGCTGTGTGAGGTTTTGCAACGGAATAGAGTGCGACATTCACGCTACTGTCCGAAGGGGCATGGATTTGTGATCGAGGGTCTTGAACTGTCGCTGGTTGAGATAGTCCGGCTGGGGCTGCAGGCGAACGTACGCTTCAAACCATATGATTATCATGTGCCTTTGAACATATACCTGAAGCGTCGCGGCTTCGGTGAGGTCAATGCAGAAGAGCTGGAGCAAGCATATGAAGCAGTGGGGATAAGCAGATGAAAAACGGCACTTGCCCAAAATGTGGCTTTGAGTGCATGGCATCATTCGGCAGCACAGAGACGGTTACGAATGTGGAGCACAAAGTAGATGATGCAAACTGTCTGAAGAGGCAGCTTGCACGGACGCGGAGTCGCCTGATTGAAGTGGTCGTGGGACTGTGCGAGGAAGCGGAAGCGGGGCAAGAGTTCATCACGCGCAAGCATGCCGCAGTGAGGATTCTAGTTGCGCTGGAGATAGGAGCGCCGGAGCCATGATTCAACGTGCAGAGATAGTAGGAATTGAGTTGACTCGACGCTGCAATATGAGGTGTGCTCATTGCATGCGCGGTGATCCTCAAAGCATTGATCTTCAGGAGCAGCCTTTGGCAGCGTTCCTGCGACAGATACGAACTATCGGTCTCCTGGTGCTATCAGGTGGCGAACCATCGTTGGCCGCAGCACAGATCAAGATGGTTCATAGTTACCTGCGAAAGTTTGAGGTTGATGTATTCAGAGTAGACATCGTGACAAATGCTAAGGTGATCTCGAAGGCGTTCACTGCAGCATTGAGTCTTTTCAGGGAGCCTTGTAGGTGTAAATTGGCCTATGGTGGGGATTTACACGAGGATGTTCCGGCTGAATCCATCAGGAAATTGAAAGATGCCTTGGGTCATCAGTGGGAGATTAAACCTCAAGGCACATCTAGGCCACTCATCAAACAAGGACGATGCTTGGAGGGTAGAGAAGTTAACCTTACATCCCGGTTTCAGGTCTGTAACGGTATGATTTACCATCGACCACTGTATCTTAACGCTCTGGGATTCGTGCTGCCGCATACAGACCTGTCTTATGAAAACCAGGAGCGCAATGTGCTGTGTCGAGCGGACGATGATATATTGTCCGCAGTTGAAACTTACAAAGAGGAGGTCACCTAATGTGGGCATACATTATAGCGGCTGTTCTTTT
>Ga0172381_10006754_pt1 | contig 11464 bp, 12 predicted proteins | sample Leawel6488metaG_FD_119754 | JGI IMG/M metagenome (GOLD analysis project Ga0172381, IMG submission 119754) | Leachate microbial communities from a municipal landfill in Southern Ontario, Canada - Leachate well 64-88 metaG | ecosystem: Engineered > Solid waste > Landfill > Unclassified | place... | reverse complement strand
TTTTTTGCCATTAGGACTCGTCTTCAACTATGAGTAGATCGTTATCGTTAACATTATCCATTAACATAATCTTGCCTTTTGAATGGTATATCTGTTTCAACTCTTTTGTGTCACAATCATATGTCTTTATTGAAGTCATTAAGTTGTCAACAATAAACAATTTGTTGTTGCGATAGGAAATACTTGTTGGCTTTGTAAAACAGTCGTCTAGCGGACTGTTTGGATCAAAGTTTCCAATCGTGCGGGAGAGCGTCTTCTCGTTATTACTCTTTACGTTAAAGATATAAATAAGCTCATTCCCTGTGTCGCAGACGAATAGTCTCCTGTTCTTTTTATCCCACGCAAGTCCACAAGGAGAGTTCATCATAACCATGTCTAATCTGTTCGAATACCGAAAACCTACTTGCCCATTCCCAATAGCCCTTGTAAGCCTGTTCCCTGCGACCTCTACCACACAATGCTTTTCTGGCACTGCAACCCAAATTGTAGAGACTATTGCATCTTGTGCCATCGCATTAAAATGAAAATCTATTAGGGGAACAGTATTCCTAAAAGTTTGATAGTCGCTTAATAGTTTTCTTCCGAATATTGGGGCAAAGCGATGTGTTTCTATATAGAATCGATAAAGGTTCCCGTCGCCAGCCGCCTGAAGATAAAGCGTCTTTGTATCTGGGCAATATGTTGATCGAATAAAATGCGGCGGATCAATTCTTTCAATATATGTGTCATTAAATCCATCGAGCCCAATAAAATTGAGGTTAAGACATCCGCTTTTTGTGTAAATTGCGCCTTCGAAATCCTGTATATAAGAAATCGTATTTATGATATCATTTGTATACAGTAATACACTTGGCTTATTATTTTTTAGCAAGACGATTTTTTTCATGACGAAATATATGTAACATATCAAGGAAGAATATCTTCTTGTTTGACGGTCACAATTCCTAGTCCACGCCGGAAATCAACATCGAACAGTACGAAGTTCGGCTCTTGTATACGATAGTCCATTATCTTTCCGGTCCTATTGTACAAGCTGCTTATTTCTTTATTGACAAATTTTACTTCTGTCCCTAATAGCTTATCGTATTTTGTCGTTCCAGAATGCCCGTCATGGCTGCTTGCAGCAACGATATCGGGAATCTTTTTTGAAGCCTCCGTGGAGTCTGGACGATTAACCCACCACGACACCTTGTCTGCGTCTTCGCTAAAACTTATATCGTAAGAAGCCATTTTCTTGTCGCCAATGTGGTAGGCAGATAACTTATTCCGCTCATTATCGCCATAAAATGGGCAGACAACTAATTGGCGCTCAGTATCATAATAATGTCCCAGCGAATAGACTATTGGCTCGAAAAGATTTTCGAAGAATTTTTTGCTGTATGTCGGATATTTTTTCGAGTCATAAGGGATAATTTCTGTAAGCAAAAAGTCTTTATTAAAACATGTATCGACAAAATCCCCATCTTTGTTAGCGAAGGTAATCCTGTAGCCCGCATCTTGACAATCGTCTTCTTCAGATGTGATTTCTTTCAGAAAAATAGTGTCATCTAAATGCTTTATCCCGCTGAGGATTTTTTCTCCGAAGGAAATCAAGACATCCTCAAAGTCAAAATTGTTTGTGGTTTTTGATGCACGCACTATTTTTTCTTTAGGTGATGCGATAGAGTTGATTTCCTTCTCAATATTCTTTTTTAGTATGCCGAGTTCTTTTTTAATATCTAATAGCAAGTTGTCATCTTCGTCGCCAATATCGGACAGCAACCCTTTTACTCCTTCGGAGACTATCCCGACTTCTTTCACTAACGCATTAAGTATTTTTAAATGATCTTCTTCGCTTTTTGATGCACCTTCTGATTCCAAGAAACGATCTGTAAGTATTTCCAGCTGTGTACCAAAATGCTGAAGGACAAAATCCTTTGCGGAGAGCGAAACTTCTCTATTGTCATTCTGAGCTTTTTTTGCGATAAATAACGAGGGGACATATTTTAACAGTTTTTGGGCAGCAAGGTGAGCTTCTCCTGAATAATCGTATGTGCTCTTTAGCCCGTCAACTAGGTAAGCATCAGATATAGAAGAAAAGACAGTGCAAAAACTGCCATCCAAAAATTCTCCTGTAGAAAAAGCATATTTGTCAAAAACTTTAGATACAATGATTTCCATAAAATCTCCATAGGTTATCTCCCACTCATCCTAATAGGAGGATGAACCATTAACCCTTTTACAATATAATATTTATAGATTTCTGACAAAAAATCCTCTATTGAACGAACAACGCCCTCAGAAACTGAATTTTCTTCTTTTATCCCTGAAAGACTATCCTTTAGGTATTCGCCCCTCTTAGTCAGTTCTTCTTTAACAGAAGATTCGATTGTCTTAGAAAAATTAACTCGGTCAATGGCGTCGTTAAGCTCATCCTTTATTCTCATTTTCCATGGGAATTTTAGGTTATCTTCTGTTGCGCCAAAGAATCTCATGTCGTAAATCTTTTTCCTGTCAAAATTGCGTTGAACTGGCATACTATGACAGGTAACAACAAGTTGACTTTCTGGGAAGCATTCTTCCATGCCTGCCATTAGTGGAAGATGTCTGTCTAGCTCTACATGGTCAGTTATGTTGTCAATAAGGATAATGCTTGGCTGGACATCTAGGTTGTAAATCGTTGAAAAGCATTTCGTTATCTTCCGCTCCCCTGCACTCATTCCCCTGTTTGTAAACACATCATCGCTTTTATTCAAAATACTAAAAGTTGTTACATATTCTTCGTTTACCTTCTTCATTCTGGTGTCATAGGTATCATCAAACAAATTTTTTACTTCTTCTACATCAAACCCAGTTACTGATCGAAATAGCTTCTTAAACATCTCCCACCGACGCCTTCTAAGCTGGAAAATTCGCAGGTCTTGATCAAATTTTGCAACATAACAATGGCGCAAAAGTGTTGCGTTTACCTCTGGCGGGTGCCATTTTACGATTTTCTTCTTTGTCACTTCAACTTCGTAGGGTTTCCCGTTTGTCTCAAATTCTCCGATGACACTAAAATCAGACGTTTTCGCCTGAGAAGGAAGCATGTTAAATATGTTCCTTACGTATTTTGACATATTTGCTTCATATCTATCTTGGTCATACATGCTGTAGTTATCGAACATTAGCTGGATAGCGTTAAGAATAGTCGTTTTTCCTGTCCCATTAGGCCCTACAAGGCATGACAGCTTATTAGGAGAGTTAGCATCTGTAAAATCTATTTCGACGTCTGAGTGGCGGCAAAAATTCCAAAGATGAAGTTTTCTCAGATAAATTCTGCTGCTAATTTTCCTATCGACAGTTTCTGGGATAGTTCCTACTAAGTCCTTAAACTCTTTACTATCTGATTCAATTTTTCCATTCTTTAACGTTACGTCAAAAGCATTGCTGTTATTCATTTTTTTCCTTATAAAATTCTAGATATGTCTTCGTTTAGGATGTCCTCTAGCAAACTTATATGAAACAAGAACTTAATCTTGTCTTTTGAAACAAACATTCCAAAGTTCTCATGTGTGTATGCGGTAACGACATTGTTATACACTTTTGAATCGAGCCCTGACATAATCCCCGCAAACAAATCTATGTTCTTTCTTATAATGTATTCGCCTGCAAAGTTTGCAAAAAATTTTGTGTCGCCGATATGCGTTTGGAAGATTTTTTCCTTAGTTAATCCAAACTCATGTAGCCCAACGAAAAAAGTAACCTCCCCGTCAGGAGAAACTTTCTCTATTTCTATATTCACTTTAGATTCTATTACTTTCTTAAAAAGTTCTTCGTCGCACGAGCTGCAATTCTTGCTTGAGTTTTCCTTAGAGGACATTAGCACTCCCATTTTAGAATAAAATACTACAACGCTATTATAGGTAGCTTTCTGGAAAACGCTTATGAAAATTTTCAAAATAGCAAAAAAAGTGTCATCAATGACAAAAGAGGAACTTCTTTCTTTGGCAATGGCTTCTAAAAAAACGGCTATTGATGTCGCAACTTACGTCTTTAATTCGTCAATCGGAACAAAGTTTTTTGTATTTAACGAACTTATCCAAATAAAAGAACTTGCAAATGATAAAACGATAAAGAGGCTGTACCTGAGATTGGTTATGGATTTTAAGGAAATGGAGAATTCCTTTGAACTCTTTATGGAGAATGTAGATAGTGGAAGTATATCTAGAGAAGATATTCTCATGATAGCCTCAATAGCCAATGCGCATCCCATGAGCTGTATACCTGCGATAATAATGCTTTCTGGGAACTCCCCTACCGATTTGACAAATATGGTCGCATCGTCATTTGGTTTTACAAGGACCCCTTCGCAAAAAGATATAGAACGAAAAAACAACCTTGACTCTCAAATGCAAATATCTATGGAGTCAGGAGTCCCATGGGAAAATGAGCACAGTGGTATATTTTATGGGCTAGAACTCTTGCAAAACAAAAATAGCCCTAGGGTAAATATGCTGATAGATAATGCAAAAATCATTCCAGACTCTTTGGTGGCGGCAATTTCTAGATATGGGACAAAAGAGATGTCCAAAAAGGCAATGCAAAAAGCAAATGATTTTGTAATATTTACAGACTCAATAGCAAAGACTGAAGCCCCGAATGAGAAAATGGCCATGATTTTAGACCGGATAACATCTTGGTCGATGAGTCCAAAGTACAAAATAAAGATATTAGATTGGGCTCTTAACGAACCTTCTATAGAAGAATCCATTAGAAAAAACATTATGTATTATTTTACAAGCATCCCAAATGACGAGACGTTCAGGCACGCCCTTGAGCTTTTTAGAGATGGAAAATATTACAATGTTAAAGCGTTGACTTCAAATGACAGCTATTCAAAATATTACTCTGCCGAAATAGAGATTATCCTAAAAAGGAGAAACCAACTCTATCTCGCAGATGATAAATTCTTGGAAGATATTAAAGAAAGAGACTCTTTTTCCGACTATGGGCTTAATATCTCTCAGTTCGACGACGCAGAAACATTTTGAAAAAATATCTCGGCGTCCTGTGCCACCTGAGTTAATTTGTACTTCTCGCACAAAGAGTCCAATAGTTCCCTGTTCGTAGGCCTCTCGGAAAAATCAAAACTAAAATCGAGATTGCCGTCCATCTTTTTAAGCTGATAGGCCAAATGGACTCGCTCTTCATACATCATTGCTGTAAGCTTTACTTTTTTGATTTTTTCTTTGCAGGTTTTATTTGTAACTGCAATCGCTAATCCACTAAAAGGAATCCCTTGCCATATGTCGGGGAAAAGAATTGTCTCCTTTTCTGTCTTGAGCCCTTTAAGCTCTAGAAACTTTTCTTCAGTATCAAGGTCTGGGTAGTTTGTTCTGAAAATATCGAGCTCTGCGTGGATGGACTCAAGTGCCTTTTGGTAAGTCCCATGCTCCTTAATAAAGGAAATAGCAGTTTTCTCCCCCCAGCCAGGCGCAGAGAATATATTGTCTCCAGAATCGCCACATAAAGCACCAACGTCAATCCATTGGCAAGGCTCTATCCCGTATTCATCTTTGAAGTTCGCATATGTGTAGATCGCTTCTTTCCTATATATTGCCACTTTCGGTGAAAGGAGTTGAAAATAGTCCTCATCCTGCGTACAAATCAAGATTTTTGCTTCTTCTGAGAATTTTTTTACAAAAGATGCAGCGATGTCATCAGCCTCTTCTCCAGAAATTTTTAGCTGAGCTATCCCCGCATATTCAAGCATCTGCTTAAGTACTGGTTTCTGCTTCTGCCAATCCTCAATCTCTTTTGGCATAGCCTTTTTCTTTCGATTTTCCTTATAGGCTTCTTTGATAATTCCCTTTGATACAGCGGCAGTTGTCAAATCAAGTCGGTTCTTATACCCACTATCCCACAAGACAACAATCTGTGCGCTTCTGTATTTCGCCTTAAGAGAGACTATCGACTGGAAAAACCCATGGAGCACCCCTGTTGGGAATATAACTCCTTCGTCAAAAAGCTCGTCTGGATTGAAGTCTTCTGCATTAGAGACAAGGCTTACGCTAAGACCGCTGTTATTAAAAGCGTTTCGGATTGCCAAATTGTTACCATCTATTAGTATTACGTTTTTCATTTTTGCGGAGTAAGAAAAGACTTGCAGGGCGAACACCCAGCTGATTCCTTACCGTTTTCCCTTTCTTGTTTGAACAACACCTGCGATGGCTGATTTCAAATATGATTATACAAATTAAGTGATTAATGCAAGAAAAAAGATGTATAATATTAAAAATTGACGAAGGGTTGTCCTTTGTCTAAAAGGAGACGTTCCTATGGAAAAAGATGAACTAAATATATTTGATTCGTATTTCGTTGTACGCAATGGCATTTTTCACACAAAACAATCACAGCTAAATAGCGAAAGAGTGCGCTTTATCAGAGAAAATTATTCACGCAAGCAATACTTAAAAGAGATTGCATCTGTCACAATGCATTTTGGCAGGCAAACTGGAGCTTCATTTTGGATAATTCAGAAATCACTCGAATTATCAGCAGATGGCAAAAAAATATCTATTATCACTCACAATAACAGTATAACTAACTATATGAAGCGGGAAATGTCAAAATACGATACTTCTTGCGAAGAGAAGGAAAACAACATTAACTACTTTGTTTCCGAATCAAATAACGGAATAGAGAAGGCAGTTAGCAATTATGCGGATTATATTTTTGTTGACATCACCCCGCTCACAAGTAAGTCAAAACTAGATTTGTTGTATACGCACCCTGACGTAGAGATGATTGTCTTTTGCTAAACGAGTTCGTTTAATATGCCTTGCCAGCTCTTAAAGTGGATTGCTTTGTCGTCGATGTAGGCGTCAGCGAAAGGTTTTCCTTCGCTCCACTCAATAATGGAGTCATAAGGGATTTTGTTTTCTTCCAAATAATCAGTTATTTGCGCCATTGTCCTAAAATACAATTTTTCCCCATCTTCATGGTTTTTCCCATTTAGACGACATGTGTAGATATGTATTTTGTATCCGGATTCCTGTAGCTTTTTTAGAGCCTTTTGTACGCCACTTTTAGGGCTGCCGATTTTTGGAAATTTTGCATCTTCTGCAATTGTCCCGTCAAGGTCAACTGCCAAAACTTTTTTCTTTGCAGAAGCGTATAAGTGTTTCTTGTACCAGTTCATAGATGCGATTATTTTTCAAACGACTAAAGATTCTTGCACCTTGTCCCCCATAATAATTGCAGCCCGCAAGTATTTTAGAAGTTCTATATCATCTACAAATCCACGTTGGCTCAATAACTTTGCGATACGATTTCTTGTCGCAGTATCTTTTGTAAACCCCTCAAAATTCATAGCTGCTAAGTCCTGAAAAGCTAAAAATATATCATCTATTTTTTCATCAAATACAGATGCGGATGCCCCTGCTGTTCCGACTAAACTAACGACATTGTCTATCTCTTTCACAAGGTCATTAACATATGGAAAATTCTTTGCTTTTTTATACCAATTCATTTAGAGAGCTCCTTTAGTTATCTACTTAATTTCAACAATAGTGGAGAATAACCCTTTTACAAAGTGTTTGCAGCCAATTCTGCCAATTCAGATCGAACTCCCTTTGAGAAGTGAATGTGGGCACATAATGAATTGTTTTTGAATTTGTTAGCAACGATAGATAGCCCATTGCTAGAACTGTCAACATAAGGATTGTCAATTTGATAGACATCGCCAGTAAGAACAACTTTACTATTTGCCCCGACACGAGTAATAACTGTCTTGATCTCCATCGGAGAAAGATTTTGCGCTTCGTCAACTATAATATAGCAGTTGTGGAAGTTTCGCCCACGCATGTAGGTAATCGGCTCAATTACGATGGAATCCTGCACGACCTTTTTGTCTACAGTTTTACCTCCGTTTATGAAGTCAAGTGCGTCAAAAATAGACTGCACCCAAGGATTCATTTTTTCCTTAAGATCGCCAGGTAAATAACCAATATCTTTCCCGATTGGCATTACTGGTTTCGTAACAACAAGTTTACTGTACTTCTTCTCTATAAACACTTTGTATACCCCAAGGATACATGCCAAAAGTGTTTTTCCAGTTCCAGCTTTTCCAATCAAAGATACAAGCTGTATATTATCGTTAAGAAGTGCGTCAATCGCAAAGCTTTGCTCGTCATTTAACGGGTTAATATTTCTGGCTGCCTTTGGCAATTTGTAAAGGGGATATATTTTTTTGTTTTCGCCGACCCTCCCCAATGTCGTCTGTTTTTCATTTTCAGAATTTTTTACAAAGCAGTATTGATTCAGGATTGCCTTTTTTTCACGGTTAGCGATTGGCAAAAATGCACAAAGATTGTCATAGTCCTCCTGAGAAACTCCTATCTCCATGTAATCTTTGCATATCTCATAAAGGTCTGTTTTATTTGCTTCATAATCTTCTGCCTTTACTCCGTTAATGTCAGCACGAATCCTGAGATTAATATCTTTCGTCAAGATTACACTTTGGATGGATTTGTCCTGTTGCTGAAGTTTCGCCGCAAGTTCAATGACTTGCTTATCTACACTAATTTCGCTATGTTCAGTCATTATAACCCGAACAACGCCTCCACTATCTAGGCGTATTCCGTCGGCCAATGACCCCCGACCTCGTAATTTGTCTAGCTGCCTGCAAACCTCTCTTGCATGCTGCCCTAGGTCGGATTGGTCTTTTTTGAATCTGTCGATTTCCTCGATTACACCAAATGGAATAACAATGTTGTTATTCTTGAAATGGTATAGTGCTCTTGGGTCATGAAGGAGGATGTTTGTGTCGAGAATGTAATTAATTACAGGCTTGTTATTTTTGCTCAAGAACGCACGCCTTTTTTTATAATTTTTTTCTTGCTTCACGCATGAAGTCATGTATCATGCTATTAAGTTAGTTCGTAATGACAGCCAATTACACCTACAATTAAAGAAGGGAATTATGGAAAAAAATAATGAGCAACAAGACACCGTCGTCTTTCACAGAAAACTAAAAAATAGTGCATATAAGATGGGGAAAGACGCAGAGAAAGAAATCGGAAAACTCTGCAAGTCATTAAAAATTATGTGGCTGAATAATGACCAAAAAGATGAGTACGTTGTTGACCTCGCCGTTTTGGATAGAGATGGACTTATCGTCGGCGGGATAGATGTCTCCAGAAGGTTCGTTGAAAAAAATGGAAAATGGAAGTGGCCAAAAGGAGCTTTCCCTTTTAAATCAAGCGTCCATGTTGAATTGAGAAAAGGATATTACCAAAAACTAGATATCCCTATCTTTATCGTCGGATTAAACCCTGATTTTACAGATGCTTACACAACACATGTTCAAACATCACTTACAAATTATGTTCCTATTAGATTAACGAAAATCGATGACGGAGATTCAGAGTATTTTCTTAATGTAAAAACAGGACACTTTTCATGGGGAATAGAATCTATACAACCAACAATTATTGAAGTGATTAAAGATTTCTTAAAAAGCGAAAAGGCCAAACGTTATTCTTTTGAAGACTTCTTACGCATGATGCGCCATAAAAAAGAACTGTTTTTCAAAGGGCTAGAGGGTGGGCCACTTAAAGTGGAAGATGAAAAGTTGAAGTGCTATAGCCAAGCTCTAAAGACTGAAATTGAGTCTTGACATAATGAACAACGCATGATACATTTGCCGCCATGAAAATAATTAAACCTGATCCAGAAAATTTTAATATTGTCGAACACGAATTGTTCGGCGAAAAAATGTATTTAGTCTACCCTAACCACATCGGTTCTACGTGGACTAAAGACAACCTTATTTTTCGATCTTCCCTTTGGAATTCCGAATGGGAACCTGTGTCGCTTGGGTTTAAAAAGTTCTTCAACTGGGGCGAAAAACCAAATATATGTGAAGATGCAACTACACTAGCCGGAGCAAAAGCCATTTCAAAAATTGACGGGTCATTGTTAATTTCCTCACGATACAAAGGGAACCTTATCCTCCGTACACGTGGAACCGTAGATGCTCGAAGAATGGAAAATGGATTTGAACTAGACTTGCTTTTAGAAAAATATCCAGCCGCTTTTCGTAATGAGTTTATCGACTCTGAAAAGTACACATTGCTATATGAATGGGTGTCTCCACTAAACCAAATCATATTGAAATACCCTCAGCCCGATATCTATTTTGTCGGAGCAGTATCTCATGAAGACTACTCCTATGTCTCTCAAGACAAGTTGAATGAGTGGGGGAAAGTCTTTAATGTCCAGCGCCCAAAGGTCTATACTTTTGAGAATATTACCGAAATGGTTGCTTCTATTTCTGCGTTGAAAGATGAGGAGGGCATATGCCTTTATTTCAACGATGATCAAGATATCAAAAAGATAAAGTCTTTAGATTATCTGAAAAAACACGCCTTTAAATCCAATTGTACATATAAAAATTTGCTTTCGCTATGGATAGAAAAAGGTAAGCCAGAGATTTCTGCTTTTCAAGAGCAAATCACAAACGATTTCGATTTTGAATGTTGGCAGATGTCTGTCGAAAATATGCAGGACATCCTGAAGCATTACGGGCTAGTAATGTCTCAAATAAAGCTTGCCGCTGACTTAGCCGACTCTGTTAAGGGTGCGCCACGTAAAGATGCAGCATTAAAGATTCTGGAGGCGTTTAAAGGCACCCCTTACTCTGGTGTCGCATTCAAATACTTGGACGGCAAGGAAATTTCTAACGACGACCTAAAAAAACTGATTATGATGATTGCGGAAAAAGAAAACATTCTTAACCGCAAGCCTTTTAAACAAGCATTCTCTGTCGAGGAAGAAGGCTGACAGTTTTTTATTGGGCTGGATAAAATTTCCAGTCACTAGCCGTAATGCCAGTAGACTTCCAAAACCCATTACTTGTTGCGGCTTGTAATTCGTCCCCTCTGTATCGAGGAGTTACCGTGTCTGCCGAAATGTCGTCTGCGATAACTTGAGGCTCAAGAAAAGACAAGTTCATATTTGTTATAGAACGTCCGCAGAAATCTACATCTTTATTTACCTTTATTGGATCGAAATTTAATAGTTTTGTGTAGATTTGTCCGCTTGTTACTGTTGCCGCTATCCGACTGCCATCTGCCGAGGAGGAAATGCATCCCCATCCTCTGTTAGATTCCATGGCTATCCAGTTTGTACCATAATTATCCGAAATGTATATTTTTCCGTTTACAGAAACAGCGGCAGCAATACGACTTCCGTCTGATGACGAGGCTATACTTGTCCAGTTCCCACTAGGGGCTCTTGCTGTCCAATTTGTGCCAGAGTCCTCTGAAATGTATATCTGTCCACCGAAAGAAGCCGATGCGGCCAGCCGCCTTCCATCTGCCGAAGACGAGATGCTAGTCCAGCTTCTGACAGATTCTCTTGCTGTCCAATTTGTGCCAGAGTCCTCTGAAATGTATATTTGCCCACCTGAAACCACAGCAGCTAGTCGGCTGCCGTCTGA
>Ga0172381_10006753_pt1 | contig 11466 bp, 12 predicted proteins | sample Leawel6488metaG_FD_119754 | JGI IMG/M metagenome (GOLD analysis project Ga0172381, IMG submission 119754) | Leachate microbial communities from a municipal landfill in Southern Ontario, Canada - Leachate well 64-88 metaG | ecosystem: Engineered > Solid waste > Landfill > Unclassified | place... | reverse complement strand
TTTAGGTCTAGTAAGGCGGCGGCGGCGTGGTATCGTCTGCCCAGTGACGAATGTTCAACTGTATGGTAAACCAAAAGCCATCCATATTCGGTTTTGAGCGGTGGGCAACCTCCACCTACACTCTCGCTGTCGAACCAAAATTTTGGTTCGACCACAACATATTTGTCGAGGTCCTTTAGATAGTTGTGCCAAAAATCCTTTGTTAATTCTTTGAAATCTTTAAAATAAACAATTTGAATTCCGGGCAGAATTCTATGTCCTAATGCGAACTTGCCACTAATTTTCTCAGGGAATAAAAATGCGTCTTTTTCCCAAAGAAGAGCGTTATGTCCGATCGCATTTTGGCATTCTTCCTCAAAAGCTTTATAGCGAAGAGATAAATTGGTTTTTTTAAAAAGTTCTCCCACCTTTTCGTATGTGATTTCTGGGAAAAGTAGTCCTTGTTTTTGAAAATATGGAAGTTTTTTTGTGGTTGCATATGCTATTTGTGCATTTTTACCATCATAGGCAGTATAAAATAGATAATAAGTGCCGTTGATACAGGTTATGCGAGGATCCTCCAGGCCTTTTGATTCATAATCATACTCGGGTGCAAGAATCGGACCATCTTGTCGCTCAATCACGGTATCGTCTTTGATTTTACAGAAACCGATAGTAGAAACATTATCTTTAGAAACTGCTCTATAATACATCCAAACTTCATTCTCAACGCTAACACAGGCAGGATTAAAAACACCGCCTTTTTCAAATTCATATTTCGGTTCGAGTAGAACTCCTTCGTTTTTGATTTCAATCACGTGGTCTTTCCTTTCGTTAAGTTAAACATTTCTATTCTACACTACTTCCCAACACTTTTTTAAATTTTAATTCTAATTTTATCTCAGGCATAAAAAACAACCAACCGGAGTTGATTATCTTTTTAGTAGAATGCAGTGTTGCAAGTCAGAACCATAATCTTAAATAGCAAAGAATAGATTTATACTCCGAAGATGAGAATAAAGCCATAGCTTGTAAGCGATTAATTAGAACACATTTGATGGTTATTTATGGTTAACAATGATATAATTTTACTAGATTACTAAATTTATTATCGTGGAGGATTATGGAAAGAAGAGTCAAAACATCTTTAAAATTAATCAAAGATAAATTGCTGGGTTTAACTCCCAAAACAAAATTATTTGCTGGCATCGGCATTTTTTTGTTAGTTGTTTTGATTGCCTCAGGAATATCTGCTAAGGACAAAATATTTTCACTTGTTAAAAATACAGAAGAACCAGCGACAGAAAATATTGCCTCAGACAGTAAGTGCAGTTTACCACAGCAAGAAATCAAAGAATCTGCTTTTACTATTGGGGTTCCTACTGGTTGGCTTTATGAGTTAAATAATGGCACAGTCTCCATTATGAAAGATACTTCAAATCTAGAGGGTGCATTTTTATACACCGCCAAACTAACCAAGGCGGATATTTCTGCCAAGGAGTTCTTGACTGCTTCTTCGGGCTTTTTTACTAAATCAGTTGCAGAAGAGGGCGGCACATTTACGGTAACAAATATTCAAGAAGTAAATGGTGGTGCGGAGGGTACGATTGAGGCGTCGCTCAGCAATACACCGATCACGGGAGTATATAAAGTCGAAAAAGAAGGTGATTTCATTACTCTAAGCGCTTATTATGCACCCAAAAAAGATATTGAAGCTTCGAGAAATAATTTAAAGGAAGTTGTCGGTTGTTTCAGCCGAACGACGATTCTGACAGATGATATCTTGACTGCAATCAAGGTAAAGGAAGAAGCGGCCAAAACCACTCCAAGCGGATTTTCGAAATATACAGGGAAATATTTCAGTCTCTCATTACCTTCAGGCTACAAGGTTACAGGTGAGAGTGATTCTGGTATCGACATCAGCCGAAATGATATGTCGGCCGGTTTTAGCTATGCTTATGTCACTGGGGCAAAGGGGCCGTACACGTCAGAATCATGGACAAGCTATGCACTACCAAAATTTGCGAGCATAGAGAATTTGTCACTTGGAGCAGGCAAAAATGTTCCATCCAAAATAGCGGATATGAAAGTACAAGAATTTATTTTTACTGGAGTTTTGAGTGGGACTACAGATGTGAAAGGAAAAGTGACGACAGGTGTTATCAATACAACCGATTTCGGTACGGGCTCCAGTACCTCGGCTTTTTGGGCGATACAAGTTGCTAAACCCGAAGTCTTTGACAGCGTCTCATCAATTTTACAGACAATTCAGGATTCGATCAGTATTATTGATATTGGTGATACCAGAAAAAAGACTATGTTACCGCCAAATCGTCCGATGGAATCTACTGGCAGCTCGATCCCTTCAAAAAATTCAGGGTCATCAATTAGCGATGAATCAAACGAGAACTGGGCAGACGCAATGCGTGGCTATCAAACCATGGAATCCCCAAGTACTGGGGACAGATACGATGTTCCTTTGAATTCCTGGAACGAAACTGGTCCGGACGGACCAGGACAATATATGACAAAGTCAAACGGGGAAATGGAAAAACTCCAAGAAGTCGAATAGGAATTGGCTAACAAAATTATTGGATATAATAAAAAAATAACCAACATAAAGTTGATTATTTTTTTGGTGGACCCGACAGGATTCGAACCTGCGACATCCTCGTTGCAAACGAGGCGCTCTACCAACTGAGCTACGGGCCCCAAATACTTATAAAATAATACTATAAATTTAGTTGATTATCAAGGTTTGCAGTTATTTTTTATTGCAGTTAAAATATACTGGAACCCTTAAAAGGAGGGATAATAATGATTAAAAAAGTGTTTTGGACCGTTGGAACGGTGATTGTTTTGTTTGTAGCTGCATATTTACTATTAATGCGTTTTGCGCCGACCGTGATTCCAGCAAACATTCCAGTTGTTGGAAAATTAACCTGTCTTTTTCCTGTTAATATCGCAGGAAGCTCAATGTCACCGGCGTTGCCAGCAGGATCAAAAGTTGTTTTTGATCGCTGTCCCGAGGATAGGCTTAATTTATCTTCTGGCACCATTATTGCATTTAAGGAGGGTAAAATAGTGCGAATTGCCCGCATTATTGAAAAAAATACCGGCGCATCGGAGGTGATTTACAAAACCAGTCAAGACGGCAAACCGGAGGTTTTTATTCATGTATCGGCCAGCCAAATAATTGCTACCTATGATAAATGATAGGAGTGTTGTGAAAAAAAATCTTTTTGTTTGTAATCGCAGGGTTAATTATTTTTTCGGCAGCACCGGCTTTGGCAGCGGATCCTTCCAGCACGTCAACAACTCAGCAATAGTTCACGTTTTTTGAAAGAATAGCTGAATTAAGGAGGGGACATGGATGATAAAAATTTTGTTCAAGATAAGCCTAAAAAAAGTGGAGCATGGATTTGGGCGATTTTGGGAATAGCTGTCCTGTCAGCGATTATTCTATTTTTTTTGCGAGGCGATGAGGACACATGGATAAAAGATAAATATGGTAATTGGATTAAACATGGTAATCCATCTGAACAATCGCCTGACTCTTCAAGCCCCCTGACGATACCTGATAAGATTATGAAAAATAAATTTGGTTTCTTGGGAGGAGGAGAAAACGATAAGGGTGATATGATAACAGAAAGTGGAGCGGCATGGGTGAGGCCGCATCCAGGTGCTTTTGTTTGGGATATGGTGCAAAAATCATCTAGTGGAGAGATTGATTTTACTCTAACTGATGAGGAAATTACCAACTACCAAAAAAATAATCTAGGAATCCTGGTAACTTTGTGGCCGTTTGCTGACTGGGACCAGAAAAATTTGACTGATGCAGCAAGCTGTAAAGTAGCAGACAATGATGAATTTTTACCAGAAAATGACAAAAAGGGCCGTGGCTCTTATCTCCCGCAATATCGTTGCAACCCTTCAGATTGGATAGCTTACCAAAAATTTATTGAAGCTGTGGTGGAGCGTTATGACGGCGATGGCACAGATGATATGCCAGGCCTAAAAATGCCGGTCAAATATTGGGAGGTGATGAACGAGCCAGATTTACAGTATCAGAACAATATGACTGCCATAAGCGAGACGAGCAGTTTGAATTTTTACAAACAAGGGCCAAGCGAATATGGACAATTACTAATCAAAACAAGCGAAGCTATTAGATTGGCTGATGGTGGATCTAAAGTATTAATTGCCGGTGCTGCCGGCGCTGATTCTAGAATGTTAAATTTTTATCGGGAAGTCTTGAAAAATAATAATACCTTGACTGCCTTTGACATCGGCAATATTCACTGTATTTCTAACGATCGAGGAACTAACGATTTTAATGTTAATGCCTATAAAAATATGCTTTTAGGTGAGTTTAATATTACAAAACCAATCTGGGTTACTGAGGCTGAAGCAATGTACGGGACAACTGGAGAAGCAAACTATTTGAGTACAAAAAAGAGCACAGAAGGTGCTATTACTGTTGGGGCAGAAAGAATATTCTACACTCGTTACACTTTTGATGATTTTAGAACTGATATGTCACAGAAAACAGAGGCAAGCGTATATCCAAACGCCAAAAAGTATAAAGAGATAATAGAGGGTTATTAGTACAGACCAATGTTATAAATGAGTTTATAGAGAAAAAGCGGCGTCCAAATTATTTGGATGCCGCTTCTCTAAAATACTCTTATAAAATGAATAAGGAGCTCGGCTGAAATGATAGCTAAGCTCCTCGGATTTGCCCCGACTGGGGGCAGACGCACATGAAATGCGCAGAGTGTGGTCTGCCCCCACCGCGTTGCTAGATCGGTCCCATAAATAATGATGGCAGGTTCATAATCGAACCATGAAAAGCGTTCAATTATGAACCTCAGGATGACTTGGGCGAGTCAAATAATATATATCATATTGCCGAATTTTTATCAATATCAGACGAGAGACTTTATCGATATTCTACTAACTGTCTGGTACAATAAAATAAATCTTATAAAAATTAGGAGGAATATGTTCTCAAGCAGGAAATCTAAAATCTGGCTGCTTTCATTATTATCTTTTTTTGTGATTGCTGGCGGGGTGTTTCTTTATCAAGACAGGTTTTCTGGGAAAGCGGATGAAGCTATAAATTCATCAACAGAAGATGACAAAATTATTAATAGACTCTTGCCAGTCGAAAACCAGTTATTGGTCAAGTTTAAGGCGGCAGCAGATAAGGAAAAGAAAGAAAAATTCTACGCTAAACATGGGGCTAAAGAAAAAAGTGAGATAGCTCAAATCGGAGTAAAAGTTATTACACTGAGTACAAACGACCCTGAACAAAAAGCTAAAGAGATAATGAAGGCTGATGCCGACACTATTGAATACATTGAGCCGGATTATCGCGCAGAATCAACACTCGTGCCAAATGATCAATATTATTCAACAAATCAAGCAAAATGGTTTGATCTAGCAAAAGCGCCTGCGGGATGGGATATATCTCAAGGAGACAACGTAATTATAGGCATGGCGGATTCAGGAATTGATCCAACGCATCTTGACCTGAAAGATAAATTACTGCCTGGCTGGAATTTTTATGATGGTAACTCAAATACTGCAGATGTCTATGGACATGGCACATCTACTGCCGGTACAGCAACGGCTATCTCAAATAATGTTACTGGAGTAAGCGGGTCTTCTTTGAATAGTAAAATTTTGCCTATGAGAATAACTGGATTGGATGGATATACTACTTATTCAGCGATGTCATCAGCTATTTCTTATGCTGCAGATAATGGCGCGAAGGTTATAAACTTAAGTTTTGGCGGTCCAAGCTTTTCTTATTCTATGCAAGCAGCTGTTGATTATGCAGCCAGTAAAAATGTTGTTGTGGTCGCATCAGCCGGCAATAACGGTGCGGAGGTAGCAAACTATCCGGCTTCTTGTAATAATGTAATTTCTGTATCAGCTCTTGAACCTTCATCTAATTTCGCCACACTCGCTGGATACTCAAGTTATAGCAATTATATTGATGTTTCTGCTGCTGGCTGTCTTTATTCTACTGCAAATGGTGGAGGATATAGGGAATTTTGCGGCACCTCAAATGCTGCACCAGTTGTTACTGGTTTGGTTGCATTAATGAAATCTATCAGCCCGAATCTTACTGTTCAGCAGGTTGCAGATTATATTACTCAGAATGCCACAGACCTTGGTGACTTAGGTTGGGATAAATATTTTGGCTGGGGTAGAATTGATTATGAAAAAACATTAACGGCAGTAAAGTCAGCAGTTTTGCCGGTGCCAGCGAAGGGCACTATTTTAGGCAAAGTGACGGATACTGCTAGTGCTCCAATTTCAGGGGCAACGGTCACTGCTTTGCAATCTAGTCAGACTATTCTGAGCACCCAAACATTAGCAGATGGAAGTTATGCGTTGAGTTTAGACCCAGGATCTTATACGCTCAAGGTAGAAGCAGCAAATTATACTTCGTCGACTACTTCATCTCAAACTGTTTCTTCCGGAACAAATAGTCTTGCAAATATTTCGCTAGCCATATTGCCGGCAGCAGATACGACCGTACCCACTGTTACAATTAACCAGCCATCAAGCGGGGTTTCCGTTAAACTTGGATCAAAGATGATTATAGTAGCAACTGCTAAGGACAATTTAGCGGTAACTAAAGTTGAGTTTTATGTTGATGGTAAATTAGTCGCAAACGACTCTTCTTCACCTTACAAAGTAACTTACTCTGTTAATAGGAAAAGCACTGTTGGTACCCACAATATCACCGTAAAGGCTTACGATGCTGCTGGAAATACTGGCATAAGTACTACCGTTTCAGTTAATTTTGTGAAATGACAATGGAGAAAATAGAGAATGAAAATTACTAAATATCCTCAATCCGCAATTCTGATCGAAGATTACAAAAATAAAAGAATCCTAATTGATCCGGGAAGCTTTTGTTATAACGAAAGCTTCAAACCGGAAAGTTGGGGTAAGATTGATATTCTATTATTCACGCATATCCATAGTGATCATTTCATGCTGGAAGTTGCAAAAGTATTAGAAGAAATCAATCCAGATATTTTCATTGTTTCAAATTCGGAAGTTAAAGCGGAGCTTGATAAGGCAAATATTGAATGCAAGACGTTGCAGTCAGGGGAATTGGTTAAAGTAGAAGATATTACAATAAAAGGAATCAAATCCATTCATGGTGATTTGCCAAACGGTAAGCCAAAACCAGATGTAATTGGATTTTTGATCGATGAAAAATTCTATCATCCTGGCGATACTATTTATTTACAAGAAAAGCCGTATGCTGAGATAGTTTTTGTACCAGTTTGTGGCGTTGTGGTGATGAATATTTCTGAGGCGGCGCAATTTATAGAAGAGATTGATCCTAAGATTGCCGTTCCAATTCATTTTGACAATCCGAATTATCCCGTGAATGTAAATGACTTTGCCAATAAAGCTTTGGTCGCTAAAATGTTAAAAAATGGCGAAAGTTTCGAGGAGTAGAATTGGTTGATGAAATATTAAGCAATCTGGCTAAAAAACTACCAAGGTTTTCTGACGGACGGTTAAATTATACAAACTCAAAAGAAGCGGCGATTGTAAGCGTCTCTTTATGGTATGAAGATAAACTTCTTTTGCTTAAAAGAAGTGACAAGGTGGGAAATTATAAGGGATATTGGAATGTAGTGGCTGGATATTATGATGATTTTTCAAAATCGCCTCAACAAAAGGGGATAGAGGAAGCAAAAGAAGAGGTGGGCTTAGAGGAAAAAAATATTTTAAAAATCCAGGTCGGGAAGTATCACAAATTGATTGATGATAAAATCGATAAAACTTTTTACGTTTTTCCAATCAAAATATCTCTTTTTCTTCAATCCCAAATAAAACTAGATTGGGAGCACACAGAATATCGGTGGATTGATTCAAAGGAACTAAATAAATTCCAAATAGTTTATAAGCTAGATGAAATTTTAAGAGTCTAATTCTTATTTGTTAAATTAGTTGGCAAGAGATCATCAAATGATGGAGTTGCAGACTGATCTAAAGTTTCTTTTTTGTCATTTTTTGAATTGCCTGTTGGATATAAAAGCATTAAGAAGTATAAGACAAAGAAGAAAATGCTGAAACATTTAAAAATAATATTAATCACACTAGCTATGGGGTTACCAGTTTTTATAATATTAAAATCAGTCAAATAAATTGTTTCGCAAGCGCCCATTCCAGCATCTGCACGAGTAGTGCTCGATGATCGGATCAATTGAGCCGGACCGTTATTTTCTTTTATTGAATATTTTGCTAAATATCCTTTGAGCTTTATCTGGTCTCCTATTTTTGCTTTTCTTAACTTCTTATAGATTGCAGCTTTATCATTTCGCGATGCTAGAAGATGATTATTGGAGATATCTTCACTGGAAAATTTAGCATAGGTAGCCGAATCGTTGGTTCTGAAAGAGCAGACAAATTCCTCGCTGTAAAATTTCGAACCCTTATAAATTTCAGCTTCTATATTTTTCCCATAAATAACGCAAAGATCCTTAGTGTTCATGGGATCTGATTTTTTAAAACGGGAATACCAAACTTCATTGTCGTTATCGGAAACAACCAATCCATTCAGCTCATAATCATAGAGTGGAGTTACTTCATAAATTAGATCGCCAATAGTTACTTCAAACTTTTTGGTTTCAGTTGTTTTCTGAACAGGTTGATTGTAGAGGCTTCGATCAATTGCATTTTTATCGGGAAGGCGAGTTTTCAGAAAAGAAGTTGCTAGGTATATTATTAAAGAAGCAATAAAAAATATTCCTATAATTTTTTGAATTTTGAATGAATTGCTCATTATTTATATTATAGATGATATTCGAACAGCTAACTAGAATGCAAAACATCACGTAGAGGATACGTGATGCTGTTTGCCGTTAGCGAGGATGCTAGGCGGCGTTGGTTTGGATGCTGAGATCTGCGTATAGAGTTCCTGGCAGATCATGTACTTGGATGGGACCGACGAAATTTTGGTGGTAAGGGGTACCTGTTCTCGGATGAGACGTGAGCTGGGGAGTGAATGCTGAATATCCTTCACGGAGCTCCAAGCCAATATTAATAGGCCTGTCTGTTGCTTCCTGTTCGACGATAATGAGTAGGTTTTGGCAACAAGGGCATGTGCCAATGTCGCCAAACTTACCATTGCCATATTCACTTATCAGCGCCCAGTTTGCTTCGAGGCAGATCTGCGGCAGGTAGCCGCAGTTAGGACAACCGTACTTAAGAAAATCGGTGACGCTTATAGCGACTGTGTTACTAGCACAAATCATTATGCCGATATCCTCCCGAGGGTACATTCGTGCCTATTATAATGTAATATAGTCTTTTGGTCAACCTGAAGCTTCCAATAGAAAAAACTCCTTTTAACAAAGGAGTTTTTTCATTAATATTGTTCTATCATTCTGATTCAATAATATTGATTAGAATAATTCTGTTTTTGTCCGAAAAATCAGAAGTTATAATTTATTTTTATTTGCTCGAGCTGTTTTGGCTTTATCTCATTCGGCCTCTTCTTCTACTGCTTCCACCTTCGCCTTCCATTTCTCTTCCTTCCTCTATCAGTTCTCTGACTCGGTGGCCGCCTTTCGTTCCTATTTCAGAGTAAAAACCTCTTCCATACCTTTCGCTAGTGGTTCGGCTGCCTTTATGTCCGCCTTTTCGTCCAGCTTCTTGGACAGTCATTTGTCCTTTTTCTCTTTCCATTTGCATTTTTATCACCTCTTTTCTTTAATTGGATGAAAAATTAATATTCTTCATCTTCCATCTTGCTTTTTCTTCTGCTTCTACTTCCACCTTCGGATTCTTCTCCTTTTCTAATCAATTCCCTTACCTTATGTCCGCCTTTTGTTCCTATTTCATGATAAAACTCTGGTCCATGTTCTCTGCTTGTAGTTTCTCCGCCTTTTTTACCTATTTCATGATAAAACTCTGGTCCATGTTCTCTGCTTGTAGTTTCTCCGCCTTTTCGTCCAGCCTCTCGCACTGGCATTTGACCCTTGTCTTTTTCCGCCATCGTAATTCACCTCTTTTCGTTATTTATTCAAGATAGATCTATTCTTCCATGCCCATTCCTCGCCCTTTCCTTCCGCCTTCACTTTCCTTGCCTCTTCTTATAAGATCCCTAACTCTATGTCCTCCTCTAGTGCCTATTTCATGATAAAACTCTGGTCCATGTTCTCGGCTAGTTGTTTGTCCCCCTTTTCTGCCGGCTTCGCGGACTGACATTTGGCCTTTTTCACCTCTCATTTGCATAATTCTCACCTCCTTACTTTTGTAATGCAAACCCATACTATCTTTAAAGCAATACTGAATCATTGGAGGAAGCTACCAAGCCATTTCGGGAGAACTATTAATTTTTTTTATGTATTGGACAAAACCTTTTTAAAAACTCTTGACATCTGCTAGAAATTTAGTTAAGATCTTTCTAGAAACTCTAAAAAGAGATCTATGGTAAATCACTACACCAAAGATAACGAAAAAAGCGGTTGAGATAAAAAAGGGGGATTTTATTTTTATCTCAAAATCCGCCACGGCGGATTTTTTGATCGCCAAAATTAGGGGTTAAGCTTAGTTCCAATTGAATAAAATACGGATAGCAATTGTGAGATAGGGGCTCACATGTTGAGATTCTGTCCAGCACTTTAACAATTAAATAAACTCTGTTAATTATGCCTCCAGGCATAGGTTAACAGAGAAGAGCAAATATAACTTAAACAATAATATTTGTGTAATTTCAATTTTACCCAGTTAGATAATGTGAACTTATCTAGCAGGGTGTATATATCTTCCGATATAAAAAATTTCTCAAAACAAGTAATTAATATTTCATCCGGCAATTGGCGAGATGGAATCCAGTAATTGCTAGTCAAGAATCTAAGTCGGACAGTGGGGCAGACACCACTTGTGGTATTTGCCTTCACTATTCGACCTCTGGAAAAATAATATTTCGTTTAAGGGCATATAGTGGATGCCTTGACAGAAGATGCCGAAGAAGGACGTAGTAAGCTGCGATAATCCTCGGGGAGCTGCTAAACAAGCTTTGATCCGTGGGTGTCCGAATGGGGAAACCCCTCCATATGGAGAGCCCCCTGACCTTGAGTCGGGGTGAGCAGGTAAGCCGGTGAACTGAAACATCTTAGTAACCGGAGGAAAAAAAATCGAATGAGATTCCCCTAGTAGTGGCGAGCGAACAGGGAAAAGTCTAAACCGACGAATTTATTCGATCGGGGTTGCGGGACCTACATAATTTTTACGAACGAATAGAAAAATGAGCCTGGAAAGGACGACCATAGAGCGTGATAGTCGCGTATTCAAAATTCTAGTAGTAAAGAGGTAGTGTTCCCAAGTAGCACCAGACACGTGAAACCTGGTGTGAAGCTGGGCCGATCATGGTCCAAGACTAAACACATCTTCTGATCGATAGTGAACAAGTACCGTGAGGGAAAGGTAAAAAGAACCCCG
>Ga0172381_10006752_pt1 | contig 11466 bp, 10 predicted proteins | sample Leawel6488metaG_FD_119754 | JGI IMG/M metagenome (GOLD analysis project Ga0172381, IMG submission 119754) | Leachate microbial communities from a municipal landfill in Southern Ontario, Canada - Leachate well 64-88 metaG | ecosystem: Engineered > Solid waste > Landfill > Unclassified | place... | reverse complement strand
ACTCTACAAATATAAAGAAGTTTGATCTTGCCTTTGCTGCTAAGCAACTTAAGATGGACGCTAATCGTGCATTGATAGACCAAACTGAATCACTATTGAAAGAAGTAAGAAGCCTATACCCAAAGGAAAGTCAACGAGTTATTGATCGTCAGCGTTCAGCCGCTAATGGTAAAGGCTATGGTGAGATAGAATATAACAATATGTTAAATGAAGTATTTAATGGTAAGTCTAATGAACAAGTAAGACTTATCAATGCTTATATTCTTGCCAGACGATTCAATGATATTTATAGTTATAGATCAGGAAAAGAGTACAAACATCAACCTGGGTATGGACCTGATCAATCAATAGGAACTACCTCAGTAATTGAAATGGTCAAAGATATTCCAGATAATGTATGGTCTTCCTTACTTAATATTCCTGAGGTAAAGAACGTATTTGGAAAGGCTGGAAAGAGAGAGATTGCTGATGCTATAAGGGCTGGTGAATCATTCTTTGAGTGGCATAAGAAGATCATAGATGACCTTGTTGAAGCTGGACTGAAGACTGAGGCTGAAGGGATATTATTAAAGAGCCATGACTATAGAAAGTTTAAGACTATCTCAGTCGAAAAGCTTTATGATTTTGATTATAGTACTAAGCTTAAAGGAGAGACAATTAGATCAACTAATTCAGGAGTTGATTCTTTGGGATATGGAAGTGTGAAGATACTTGACCCTGATGCTAGATTGTCAGCACATGAGATGGCGATAAGGGCTTATGGTTCTATAGCTAATCAGGCCGCAAAGATGGAGTGGAAGAGGCTTGCTGAAGTTCATCCTGATAATCAGATAGTTAGTACAAAGCAAGTAGGTGGTTGGAGCCCTATGCCTTACTTTGAACAGGGAATTAAGAGAGAGCTTTATTTCAATCCAGTTGCTGCAAAATACCTTGTAACAAGAAGCCATGATGTTAGTCAGAGATTGTCTATGGTTTTGAGAAGTGTTACACTTGCTCCTTTAACACGTTCATTAGCTGTTGGTTCAAGCCCTGTCTGGTCTACCTTTGTTGGTCTCCCTATGGATGTTATTCATACGTTATGGTCAGCTAAAGTATGGGAGGCTGACGCTACTAAAATAAGACCGTCCCTTTCATATCCCTTCTATAAAACAACTAAGGGAGATTATAAGAGAGTATATAGTCCTTATAATCCACTGTCTCCTTTACAACTTGGAAAAGACATGGCTGAGACACTTACAGATGTTTATACAAGAGGGCCACTGTTTGAGAATATGGCTAAGCATGGGCTTGCTATGCCATTCATGTCTATGAGGGAGAGTAGATATATTAAGGGTGCTAAGCCTCCTGGAGATTGGGCAAAGTTGCTTGATATACTTTCTTATCATGGAGTTAGTATGGAGACTTGGGTAAGAGCTGCTTCAGCTAATAGAGTAATTAAGAATAGGGCAAGAGAAGCTGGGGTTAGTTATGAAGAAGCCCTTAAGAATAATGATATAATGTATGAGGCAGTTCATTCAGCCAGAGATAGGATGGACTATAACCAAGGCGGCTGGGCAATTAAAGCACTAGATCAGAATGGAATGATCTTTTTGAATGCCGCTATATTAGGTACAAGAACATTCTGGCGTTCGGCTGTTGAGAATCCACTTGACTTCGCAGTAAGGGGAGCACAACTAGGGGTACTTGCAACTGGTATTACAGCTATGGCATGGACTATGTATGAAGATATTATGAAGGAGGTTCCGACTGAAGGTAATGAGAAGAATATAGTATTTCCTTTATTTCCTAATTGGATAAACTTTAAAGATGAGAATGGAGACACTAGGCATTTTTTTGCAAAACTAAGAATGGATCCTGGAGCGGCCTTTATATATAAGATGTCAGACACTCTTACAAGAACCTATCTTTATGATAGAGGATTGATTAAGAGTGAGCCAGACTATGAGAAGATTGTTGATGTACTTAAAACATTAGGGCCTGTTGGGATTAGTCTGCCACCCCTAACTCAGATGGGTTACGACTATACTACTAATACAAGTTGGTGGAAAGATAGACAGATGTACACTGACTTAGGTGGAAGAACTCTTCCTTGGCCGCAGAGTAAACATGAAGGTGAATACGATTCCAATGTTTCTCAACTAGCTAAGGATGTAGGAGGAGTAACTGGTTTATCACCTAAACGTTTACAGGGGTCAGTAAGTAATGTGATACCTACTAATAATGAATTTGTCTATATGTTTGGTAAGGCCTATGAAGAAGCATTTAGTGACGTACCTGAGAGTGATAGAAAGAGGCCTTGGTGGGTAGCTCTTGCAGATAATCCTATTGCTGGGAGGGTAATAGGTATAACAAGCCCTGGATATAATAGAAGACAGAACCGTGACCAGGCAGCATTGGAAGAAGATTTAAAGAATGTAGTTATTAACGGCAAGTTTGATATGCTTGCAACTGATTGGGCTTGGAAAGGAAGGGGAAAGAGAGAGGATGTTGTTAGTTACATAAATTCTCAGAAGGACAAAGCTAAGTTTGAGAGCCTAAGAGAGAGGTTTATCTTTATTGAGAAAACAAAAGACCTTCCACATAGAAGTGTATGGTTAGGTATGTGGCATATGACACCAGAGGTTAAGGCTAAGGAACTCGTTAAGACACTAGAGAATTCAAGCGAGAAAGAAAAAGCCCAGCTCGAGAATGAGCTTGGGCAGGTGAATGCAATAGGTGGGTACGTTACTGATCGTTTCAAAGAAGAGTATATGAGGCTTAAGGATAAGAAGCATATACAATAAGATCGTTTATTGATTGAACAAACTATTTCTCAAATCCCAGGATGTGTAGGGTGATACCCACTCCTGGGCGTTTTATTACTTCGATTAAATTCATAGCCTGCATTGTAGTAATTACTCGATCCATCTCCATCTTATCCATATCTCCCTCGAAGTGCCGAGCGAATTGGAACAAGGGTACGTCAGCCACTGCACTATTAGCAATGAATGTTATAGCATCGTTGAGTAAGTCGGAAGTACCAGACCGTCCCATTCCTTTGAATACCTTACCCATTTTCATTTCGACTTCAGCCAAAAGGGTTATTGCTCTATCTATGTCCTCGTCAGTTATTATCATTTCGTCGGAGCGGGAAGCTGAGCAGACCATAGAGAGGGTTATAAGATGCTTTCGTCTTCGTCCACAATAGCCATCGAATTTTTTATCTTGGAATGGTCTATGACCGTCAGCATAAGTGCACCAGTCGGAGTAGATTTTAAGGAATCCTTCTGTATATTGCATTAGGCCAGACATCTGATTGATTGCTTCGAGATCATAGATTAGCTTTTGTTGGAGTTGGATTTCTTTTTCAGTCTTTGTAGGAATAATAACAAGCTTTCCTCTTTTCTCCTCAACCACAAATATAATACGAGACGTAAGTCCGCCTCCAATCGACTCAATCGGTAACGAAGCCTGGATAGCATCAGGAGTAGTCCCTGCAAAAAGATTAACCCATACTCCAACAACCTCTTCTTTCTTCCTTGCAATAGTTTCATATGTCCACCTATTATGACAGTCATACCACTCACATAGAGCGGCGATTAATTCTTGGTTGTGATAACCCAAGAAGACGGTAAACTCTGTAGAGAAGATTGTTAGGGATGAATGGTAGGTTTGTTCGCCTGTCTCCACGTTTACGTCAGTTAAATTTGTATCCTTCATTCGTCGAATGAGGGCCTGCAATGAAGTTGCTTGAGCACTTAATCGAATAGTTGGAATCTGCTCAATTATGTCAGAAGCAAACTTCATCGCAGTTCCTTTGCCGGTTGCAGAAGGGCCGACTAAGACTATGTAAAGATTAGGATAGAATGTTAGAGAGAGGCCTAGTTCTAGTCTAACCTTTCTTTGTAAAGCAGCGGCTATTGCTGAGATAGCAGCCCATTTGCGGAAGAGAAGGGGAGGCTCGCTATTGTCTGTCAATTCCATGAATCCCTCAATCCAGTCAGATAGGTTACGAGACATTGTGGCTCCTTAATAAGTGATGTCGTCAAAGATGATAGGAATAATTCTTTTACATTCTTCAAGAAGAGGAATCATTATTTCACTCATCTGAGGATGTGGCTTACCAGTAGTTCCTAAGGCTCTTTGCTCGAAAACAAGTCTCCACTCACGAAAGTTTGCTGTCATAACTATTTCTGTTTTTAAAGAATTAGGAAGAACTGTTCGGGCTAGCTGTGGAGACCATCCACTTTCGAGCAACTCCAAATATGAACTTTCTGCTTCAAGCATAGAGTTAAACCAGACATCATCTGTTAAAGTAGTTCCAGAATAATTAAGTGGATACATCTCTAAGAACTCTCCTTCTCCAATACTTACCCAGGATGGAATAATAAAAGTAACTCCTCCAGAGTAATTGCAGTATCTTGTACTTTCTTGTGAGTAGACTGCCATTCTATGCCTAACTAACTCATGAGTAAAGCCTCTATCAACAATAAATCTTACTGTCATAGAACCATGTTCAAGTATTGTTAAATGCTTTGATTTTATTTTACTAGCAAGAAACTTTCCAGGATCTCCTTTAGCTTCAGACTTATAACAAGTTCTTCCAGCAGATTCCATTAATAAAAGATCTGCTCCGTTAATCGCTTCGATTTTAAAACTAGGTTTAATCAATCTCATTATCAATCCTCCTAATAAATTATTGAAGGGAGTAGTCCCTTGCATCTTAATTTGAAGTAAGTTTCTTGTAGCTTGTCAGCTAATTTCTCTGGAGTGCTAGGCATCTTCTTGCTTTTTATTTCTTCCATAACATCTTTGCACATATTAAAGCCAATAGCTAAATCAACAGGAGTGGGAATTTCTCTCTCATGCCAAATCAAGGGGGTTTCGAGAGATGCTTTGATACGAAGAAGAATCTTAGCGTGTTCAATCCAAGGGAGAGTTAAAGGAATCTGGAATACAACTGAGTCATGGATTTGAGCTAAGAGTTCGACTAATTTGTACCACTGTTGGTTGTAATAGATGTGTTCAATTCCCTGTTCATTTACTTTATCGGCACAAGTACTTTGAGCGAAGTGGGCATAGGCTGAACGGAATGTCTCAACACAGGCATGACGAGGAACATTAGGATAAGATTCATGAACAGGACCTAGGAATAAACGAGTGCGACCGAACAGATTTGTTACAGTCCTTGTTGACTTTAACATATCTTGAATCATAGCATGATAGCCGCCCCTTATCTCAGGATAACCACTATGTACCTCAGCTAGGACTTGTTTAGCCTCAATTTCGGTCATCTCATTTACAAGAGCAAACTTTTTATAGCTTTCATCATAGTTAATTCCATGATTGCTATTACCTGTCACGCTTACTATTCCTCTTTCCCTACACATAAAGTAACCTGAAGACATAGTAGGACAGTAAATAGTTTCATTGAGTACTACTCTTGTATGTCTATCTATCGCACTTGTAACTGGTGCTATTGAATCTCTTATTGTTAATCTATACAACATCTTATTTCCAAAGCTGTTAGTTTTAGAATTGTCTTGATGAGATATATTAGCAGCTTTGTTACATAAGTGTGCAATAGTCTGAACCCATACTGCATTGTTGAGGTTAGTAGTAAAGTATTGATCTCTTATATCATCTGAATACCCATCCCAGTGGTGGAGTTCTTCTAAAAATGTTAGGAGGCAGCCTTGAGAAAGACTAAATAACCAAGGGCCGAATAATTTTTCTCTTCTCATTAATAGTTGAATAAATTTACATATTTTATTTTTCGTAGACAATAAGAAAGTGCCACTATTTTCAGAGTAGATAATACCTGACAACTCTAAAATGGCTCTTAGTCTTTTAATCTTTCGGTCTTTTGATAGGTGAAATCTAATACCATCTCCATTCCAAGAACCATCAGCCTGAAACGCTACCATTAACATCACTATAGAATCAGAAAGGTGTAAAGCACCTTCATTATATAAGCCTGATAAAGGTGCTCCGTATTTACCACTGTGAGGGTAGTCTTTGACTTGCTTGTTTATAAGACTACCTTTATAGTATAATGGCATCTTATGTTCAGGAGTACTTTCTTGATAGATCTTCTGATTTTCAATAACTATTGAATCTCCAGTGTAAGTACTTACAAACCAGTTAGTAGGATATTCAAATGAGATAGTTCCATCTTCAGACCATTGAGCTATTTTACATTTAGTTTCATAAGCCTTATTAATAGGTATCCAACCTACCTCAGATAGTACTTCACAGTGTTTAAACTTACACTTCTTTCCCCAATAGCGTTCGCTCTGCCGACCATCACCGAGAGAGGATGAGCCGTCTACTTTTGATACCTTATCGTAAGGCTTATGGAAGATTATTGAGGCTGTTAGAGTATGGAGGTCTATTCCTTGCTCGAAGGCTTCGATTTGAGAGATGACTCCTCCTGTATATGCAACGATCCTATTTTCAATTTGTGAGAGGTCATAGGAGTAGCCGATATACCCCTCATCGAACAAAAAGAAACGGAGCAGGTCATGGGGCCAATTTTGCTGATTACCTCCAGTCCCAAAGATAGTTTCGCCTGAAGAGAGTCGTCCAGTGTCAGCGCCAACTGGTTTATAACTACTTCTATATCTGCCATCTTTGTCTACCTTTCCTATGTTAAGATAAGTTGAAATACGCTTGCTAAGGCTGCGAATGTCTAACATTATTCTAGCTGCCTCAGAAGCCTTACCACCCTGACGAACAAGACGTTTGAGAGCATCAACGTCGATTGAGTTATTGTATTGACCGACTGCATTCTTTTTCTTATAAGGCTTATTGCCAAGCTCTTTATAGAAATAATCCATTAGTTGTTTAGGGCTATTGGGATTCAGCTCACGACCAACTATTGATTGGAGTTCGGAAGATTTATCATTGAGAATTGAGCTTTGCTCCTTTTCATACTCCATCATTCCTTGAATGTCGACTCTTATTCCACGCTCTCCCATGTAGAGAAGGGGTTTAATGAGCCCTCGTTGACGCTCGTAAGTTGCTTCGTTGCCTTGTTTTTTTAGTGTAGTTAGTTGCTTAGGGATTGATTCGACTGGAATGAAGGAGTCGAAGCCATTGTAGTTCCACCACTCCTCCCAAGTACCAGCTCCCATCTTCATCCATTGTTTACCGTCTTCTTTGTAATAAGGAATGTCAGTGTACATAGTTGTTACGGCAGCAAGCCCGGCTGGGAAGTCTGGGTAGGAAATCTTTTGGGCGATTTGAGTACAGTGGAGAGTTCCACGTGGCTGGATTCCGTATTTACGGAGAAGGAATTGAGTATCGAAGATAAAATTAGCACCACATTTAGCTATGTTTTCGTCTTGGAGGATGTAGGCAATTCCTCGCATGAGCTGGAGCTCTTCTTCGACTGTAAAGTAATCTCCGTGAGGCCCTCTAAATGGGATACAGATGGAGTCAGTTGGAGACCATCCAAGCCCAATGCAGTCAACTTCTCCATGTATGACTTCGATATCAATACCAATGATCTGGCCGAGTCTTCCGATTCTGTAACAATGCCGTAGTGTTTCGATGGACTGAATAAAGTCTGGTGCAGTAACCACATTGCGACCTGTTCGTTGTATTCCCTTGAATTGTGATTCATGCTTAGCCCTCATTAAGTCTTCACAAATTACTGGTTTATTCAAAAAATTAAATTTAGGTGGTATGAATGTAGCAGGATGAAAGGTTGGAATAACCTTGAGGCCTGGAACGAGAGTAGACTCCAAAACAGAGCCTCTCCATTTGGTAATTCCTACTCTATTGCAGAGAGCTAGCAAAGCGATGTTGCCGAAAGCAACAATAGCATTTAAGTTAAGGGCCTTAAGTTCTTGTCCTAGTTCACTAATATATTCAATGCCTTCAGCTGAAACAGTCCACTTTCCACGAGTGTCAAGATTGATATAAGCAGCGAGTGGCTTATCAAGGTCTTTGATTACATTGGTGAGATACATCTCACGCCGTGGAATCTTAACCATTGCTAAACATTCATCTAAGCCTTGTCCGGCAGGGCCTATGAAGGGACGTGGAGGACGTGCTCGGACTTCCTGATAGCCAGGCTGTTCTCCGCAACCAGCGAGTTTGGCATCGAGAGGGCCTGAAGGATAAACGTAAGTCATTCTCATTATGTAAGCCTCACTTTCATAACACCTTCTGAGATACGCCAACTAAGTGTACTCCCTCCTTCAAAGTCTACCTCAGGAGTCTTCCATGAGACAAGTTCCTTTCCCTTATAACTAATTGAGCATCTATCTTTTCCCATAGTAATAGTATCAAATAGCATGTTGGCTACACCTTTTCTAAATGATTTCTTCCAAACTATATAATCTGCTGTACCACTTACTAAGTCCTCTAATACCATTGTGGTGAATTTATACATTTTTAATCTCCTTATTTAGTGCGTTTCATGATTAAATGATCTAATTACATCGAGTTAGCTTTGACCAAGAATGAATCCCTATATGCCTTGGTAAGTTCAAATCCTATTCCTGTCATCCCGAGTTGATGAGATGCAATCAAGCCACTCCCTGATCCTAAGAAAGGAATGAGAACTCGAGAGCCTTCAAAAGCGAAAGTGCTATAGATGTCCTTCATCATCTCGATAGGACGCTCAGTTGGATGACTCTTTTGCTGCGCCGGGACAGGGGAATAGTTAAATGTATTTCCAGAACGTTGCTTAGCTATTGCCGGCTGGCCTTTCCATGCGTAGAAGAACATTTCGTAGGAGTTTGGAAGCCGTCGTTCAGGTTGCTTTGTTTGGCCTGAGGGTTTGACCCATTCAGGACACATCCGAGTTGTTTCAAATCCTGCTTCTTTGATTGCTTGATACATAGGATCGAACCAAGGCTCTGGGGCGAACCAACAAAGAAGCCATGAATGGTCAGTCATTACTCGATAGCATTCTTTGAGGAGTACTCTCATCCCTTTCCAAGCCCCCTTCGGGTCTCCGTCTATGTAGATTTCAGCAGGGATTTCGTTGTAGGATTCTTTTTGATACTGAGATTCTCCCTCCGAACGCTTCTGTTCCATTAGTTTTATTGCGTAAGGAGGATCAATTTCGACAAGGTGGAAGACCCCAGCAGGAATTTTTTTGATTCCTTCAAAACAACTCTCAATGATATAGGATTTGGCAAGCTTGGCTAGAACAGTTCCAGAATCGTTAGCGTTTTTTGTTTCGACTTGTTTGGCAATTACTTGTTTGATTACTGCCTCATCCATTTTCTTAATCATTTTAAGTGCGTCGGCAGCCGTCTTACACCCTTCAAATGCTTCGGGACAGGCCTCGCGTAATTCGGCCCTTTTAACTGCGAGGGAGACAGTTGCTTTGGAGACTCCACCGATCATCTCAGCCGTATTACTCATTCCCCAGCCTGATGCTCCAGGACCAGGTGCACTTACTTCACCATGAAGCTCCTGCTGCATTCGATGGATTTCAAGAGTGAGCCGATCCATTTCCCAGTATTCCATATCTTTACGGTAGAAGTTTTCTGACTTCTCAATGATTTTAATTTCGAGTTCAGAGAGTTCGTGATCAAATATACGCACAGGAGCTTCTGAATCTTCTCCATTGTGTTTCTTGATTATAGTATAGCGGCGTTCGCCAGCTAAGAGAAGATAAGTGTTATCATTGTTGTCTTTTACTGCCAAAGGAGTTATTAGGCCTATTTCCTTCATATTATTTTCCATTGAGAGTAAGTCACCCATGTCCTCACGAGCGCGATCTGAAGCAACAATGATAGATGAGATTGGAACCATTCCTACACGACCAACTGAGATTGTCATCTATTTTCCTCCTAATAAATCAAAAGAATGTTTACGTTCAGGGACAGATAACCAGTCATGGATAGATTTTTGAACTGATTCCATATTACCGCTGAATGATATCTTTAAGTTTGTATCGTCAGTAGTCCTTATCCAAACACTTCCAGTACGCAGTGATAAAAGATCCTTAATAAATAACTGCATTGCCTTCTCATTTAAATCAAAATTTATCTTATTCATTACTTTCCTCCTAATAGTTTTAGTAGTTCAGCCGCTGCATCTGCACTTATTGTGGCTGAGACTCTTTGAGTTGCTTTTTTAGTAGATTCTTTCATAGTCTTTACTTTTTTCTCAGGCACACGTCTTGATAGTCGTATCTGACGAAGAGTATCTATTGCTTCGTCGTTACTCATATCTATGATTGAAGTGTAGCCAAGGTCATCTAGGTTAGCCATTACTTTTCCTCCTACAGAATTCAACTGTAGCACAAATAACTGTAATATAAAGAAATATCATAAAGTATCCAAAGTCACTCATATGCCGTTTCCTTTCTTCTTCGTTACCTTGGTTCGTTCAGTCAGTGCAACCATGATGCCTTTCATAACTACGTTTTCAGACATTAGAAGACCAGTAGTCATTCCAGCATCGACCTCGATTGCATCGAGAACGTCATCAAGAATCTTTCCAAAGATAGCTTTGCGCAAACCGTATTGAGAGAGAAGTTTGTTAGCACGAAGCATCTGCTCTTCGGAGATCTCAAAGCTAAAGCGTGGTTTGTATTCTGCTACGTTTGCTTCTTTATCATTACTCATAGTTCAAATCCTCTCTATTTGAAGAAAGTCATTCATCTGTTTTATTTCAACTTGAAGTTTAAGTGACTCAACTTCTTTCTTAAGTCTTTCATTTTCTCCAGATAATGAAAGAATCTTTTTATTGACATCTACTATTTTCATTTCATCATTATGAGTATGTACATAGGTATGCCATTTATTTAACCTATGTAGTATGATATCGTTTAGCCATTTCATAGTTCAAACTTCCTTATCTTTATTGTTGAGTTGTCAATTAAGAACTGGGTGTGTTTGTCGTAGACTGTCACGTTGTCTACAACTATCTCTACAATCCCTGCATTAATTAAAGCACCGAAGCAGTTTTTGCAGGGAATGATACAGTTCATGTATAGGGTAGTTCCGATAGTCGATGCTCCCTTTCGAGCAGCATCTATTATTGCATTGACCTCGGCATGTTGAGCAGGGCAGAGTTCCATGTGAGTGCCTGATTCATAATCAAGAAGCTTACGAGGACACTCAGTATCAATTCGACTTCTGGTTATTCTATTTACTATTTCAAGAAGACTATTGCTAAGTTCTATATCACTTAATAAACGGTCTCTACCGCAATGAGGGATTCCTCGTGAGGGGCCATTGAAGCCAGTTGAGACTATCGAATGATCCCTCACGAGTATAGCGCCGATGTGACGAGAGAGACAAGGTGACTTGGATGCAACTGCTTCACAGATTGTGTGGAAGTACTTGTCCCAGTTTTTATTTATATCCTTAGGACGAATTAGAAAGGTTAAGCAGTCAGCACATAAAGTACCTGTTGCGTTGGTTCTTACAACTGCATTAGGCTCTCTATTAAACCAAGGTTCACAGTTTTTACAAGTCATCTTGTTTTCTCCTTTTTAGAATTCATTTCTTTCTT
>Ga0172381_10006751_pt1 | contig 11467 bp, 12 predicted proteins | sample Leawel6488metaG_FD_119754 | JGI IMG/M metagenome (GOLD analysis project Ga0172381, IMG submission 119754) | Leachate microbial communities from a municipal landfill in Southern Ontario, Canada - Leachate well 64-88 metaG | ecosystem: Engineered > Solid waste > Landfill > Unclassified | place... | reverse complement strand
CAGGGAGTATATGAATCAATCACGGAATCAGGTCAAACTGTTATTGAAAATGCTTGGGTAAGAACATATAACCAAAATCGTAGTTTATTTGAAGGCGTAGATCAGGCCGCATTATCTGGTTTCTTTATGGGAAGCATGATGGATACTCTTGTATCAACAACATCCAGTCTACAATCTGCCGTAAGAGAAAAAACAGGGCAACAACCGGGTACGCGCGGAATTAATGGTATTCAGATTGAAGATGTTCCTGAAGTAAATATTCCATTTGTTGAACCGGCAATGGCGGAAGAACCAATTGTGGCTCAATCATTAATTGATCAAGAAAATATTGCTAAAACTAAAAATGTAAAACCTCAAACAGAGGAAATAAATTACAATACTCCAGAAATAATTTCTGCTAGAGAAAAGGCAAAAAATATGCCTGAAACTATTAATATTGAAACTCCGGAACGGCAAGCATTAAGAGAAAAATTAGCAGAAGAAAATTACGGAACAGGCGCTAAGAAAAAAGAGAAAAGAGCTGATATCGTTTTGGGATCTCCGGCTTCTGGAAAATCTAGTGGATTAGCTGAACCATTGGCACAAGAACATGGATCATTAATTATTGATTCAGATAATATAAAGAAACAATTACCAGAATTTGATAATGGAATTGGTAGCAGTGCTACGCACAAAGAATCTGCTCTTATTGCGGACAATAAAATAGTTTCAAAGGCAATAGAGAATGGCGATAATATTGTTCTTCCTCGATTGGGTAAGAATCTAAAAACAATGCAAGAGTTAGTATCTCAATTAAAAGATAAGGGATATAGCGTGCATTTGCATTATATGGATCTTCCATCATCTGAGGCAGCAAAAAGGGCAATTACTCGTTTTAATGAAACAGGAAGATTTATAGATCCAAACTATGTTTTAAATACAGTTGCAGAAAAACCAAAAGAGGTGTATAATACCCTTAAATTAGAGAAAGGAGTTGATTCCTATGAATCATATACAAATGAAGTCGCAAAAGGTGAAAAACCAAAACTCCTCGAAAGAGGAGCCAATGAGGGATCTTCAGCAAGAGGAGAGCGATTACAGCGATCAGGTATTGCTGGAAACACTCAAGAAAATGCCATCAAGGAAGGGTTGATTTCTGAAGCAAAAAAATATAATACTCCAGAAGAATTTATTGGAAAAATACAAGGAAGTGCTACGCAGTATGGAGAATATAATCCAAAAATAAGAGAAAATTTACCTTCTGGATATAAAAATATATCTGAACTTGGTATTGATCCAAATAAAATTGTTACCATCTATAGAGGTATCGATGATATTTCTGGTAACGTAGAACGAAAAATAAATAATGGTGATTTTGTAACTACAGATTTTGATAGTGCTGCATCTTATACAGGAGATCCAAAGGACGTAGTAGAAATGAATGTAAAAGCAAAAGATCTTTATGTTTCTGAGCCAAAAGATTTCTCTGATGAACCTTTTTATACTGGTTCTGAATATGTTTATACACAAAGTGAAACAAAAGCATTGCCATCTGATGAAGAATTAAAAAGCATTTGGAATGAAGCACATAAACCAGAAGTCGCAAAAACAGAACAACAAAAAAAGACCGGAGAAGGAATAACTAAAGTAAGCGGATTGGCCGCTAGTATTCGCGAACGCGCAATCAGAAAGCGCCTTACAACAGTTTTTGAAGGTTTACCAGAATACCAAACAATTAATATCGCTGAAGCATCAGATAAAATCGCAAAATTAATGGCGGAAGATTATGGACGAGCGAAGGCGATCGCAATGGGTACTGAAAATCCATTACCGGGAACAACCGCTAATCTCACATTAAAAGCCGTTGAAGATCAGGCGCTTGCGGATGGGGATGTGAATACAATTCGCGATCTAGCTACAATGTCCACATTGAGTTATGAAACAAGCATCGCCGCGCAAGAATTACGTTCTCTAGCAGAACGTGATCTGGATTCTCCTGTATCAGCAATTCAATCGATCACAAAAGCGCGTGAAGAGAAAGTTAAAAGTGAATTGGGTGGAAAAGAAATTAAAGTTGCCAAAAAGGAAATTTCAGCGGAAATTAAACAGGAGATCAAGAAACAGGCAAGCGTAAAAAAATGGACAGATTTCGTTAATTCTTTAACTTGTTAGTCATGCCATTATTCTGTTTACCAAAAAATCTAACTAAAATCTTCAGGGAAAAATTAAAATCTGGTGAATTGAATCCGGGAGAATTAGCCGATATGTCCAGCGAGAAACGCCGGGAAGTTTTCTCATTTTTAGGAGAAAAAAATTCTCATGAAGTAAATGCAGTTTTTGAGAGTAAGTTACTTCTCAAAGATCAACAACGTGGGATGATCACGTGGGCTAAAAAATTTGCTAACGAAAAACCGGCTGTAGTGCGTGATTTACTATCACGTATTCAGAAACTTGATACAGTTCTTAATCCAAAAGAAGCAGATGCCTTCTTGGAAGATTTAGCCGCGCATAAACTTGGTGCGACAGTGACAATGGAAGAAGCTAGTCAAATTTCTGAATTGGCAAAACAAATATCTATAAAAAGAGAGGCAATGGATAATGGCGGAGATCGCCTAGAATATGGTCGCGCAAATGTAAAATTTAATAACTATGTCAATGCTCTCAAGGAAGGTGCAAAAGTAAAAACAATCGGAGAAACAACACTGGACGTTATAAATTCCACAAAGGCGCTTCGCGCATCGATGGACAATTCATATATTGGTAGACAGGGTATAAAAGCAATGTGGATACATCCGACAATTTGGGCTAAACATGCCAAAGATTCATTCAAGAGAATGGTGCAAGAGTTCGGTGGAAAACCAGTGATGGACGAGGTGAACGCCGACATTGTTTCGCGCGAAAATTACTTGAATGGAAATTATAAAAAAATGGGATTGGCTGTTGGAAAACTTGAAGAAGCATTTCCAACAACATTACCGGAAAAAATTCCCGGATATAAGCGCGCATATAAGGCAAGCGAGTCTGCTTTTACTTCTCAAGCATATTTGACACGTGTTGATATCGCTGATTTGTATATTAAGAAAGCAATTGCAGGCAAAGTAGATCTTAATGATATTGAATTGAAAAGAATCGGTAGTTTGGTAAATTCAATCACCGGGCGTGGTTATGGTGGATCTTCCGGATCATCTAAGGTTGAAAAAGTAGTGAACGCCACTTTTTTCTCTCCAAGATATCTTGCCAGCAATATTAGAACATTTACAGATCCAATTACCGGTGCCGGTGGAAGCAGTTTTGTACGAAAACAAGCATCTATTAATTTATTGAAAATAGTCAGTGGAACCGCAGCAGTATTGGCGACAGCCAATGCATTTGATGATGATGCGGTAGAATTTGATCCACGTAGTTCAGATTTTGGAAGAATAAAAGTAGGTAGTACCAGATTTGATATTACCGGTGGAATGGCTTCATTGGTCACATTGGCTTCTCGACTTGGTACGATGAGTTCCAAAAGTACCACTACAGGAATTGTAAAAAAACTTAATACCGGTGAATTTGGATCACAAACAGGATGGGATGTTGTGATTGATTTTTCCGCAAATAAACTTTCTCCAATTGCCGGAATATTGCGCGATTATTTAAAAGGAGAAACATTTGGTGGTGACAAACCTGTACTTTGGAAAGAGGCACTAAGTTTGGGTATTCCTATTGGACTCGAAAATGCGATTAGTTTATTGAGTGAACCAGATGGAGCTCCATTTTTGGCAACAATGATTTTAGATGGTTTAGGTTTTGGTCAAAATACATATTCATCTAAAACTAACTGGAGAAAAAATCCCGGAGCAGAATTGAAGTCTTTTCAGCAACAAGTAGGTGATCAAAAATTCCAAGAAGCAAATGACCTATTCAATGAACAATATAATGAATGGCTCAAAAATGTACGAAATAAAGCGGAATTTCAATCATTATCAGATGAAGATCAACAAAAAGTCGTCACTAATAAAAAAGGAGAAATAAAAGACGACATTTTCAAGGAATACGGATTCAAATATAAAAAATCAAAAACTGAAACTCAGAAAATAAAAGAACAGTTAAAGTCTATTTCATCTAAATTAAATGAAGAAACACAGGTAGAAATATCTATTGTATGAAAAAAATAAGCGTAAAAATTAATGCAGATGATTTAAAAAAACGCCTAAACATAACTCCAGCAGACATCACCTCAATTATTGTTAAAGCACAAAAAGGTGCATACGATAATTTCCTAATAAAAATACCTGAACTTGGTGAATATTTGGTGGATGGATTAGAAGAATTGAAAGGTGATAACAGATTAGATGCGTCTGCTATAAAAAACCTGCCAAAATTTATTAATGAATATCGGCCTATTTTAAGTGGCCCAAGCAGACGTAATATATCTCAACTTGATGGTATTGACATAACAAATCCTACAAATGATCAAATTTTACTTTATAATTCCACAACTCAAAAATGGGAAAATAAAACGATCCCTGTACAGACAGAAACTGATCCAGTATTTTTAGTCTCTGATGCTGCAGATATTACAGCACAGGATATTATCAATCTTAGTAATTTATCTGGTGTAAACACTGGTGATCAAGACCTCTCCGGCTACCAACTCATCATCTTCGACGACAACGGTACAACAATCACTCCTCACGTTGCAGGACGTAATTTAGATTTCTTAACAGGCAACATTAAAGCCACCTCATTTACAGTCGGTGCTTATACCCTCTCTACTGAATTTCAATATTTAGACGGTATTGCAGGGTATGTGTATCGAGCTTCAGGTACAGACGTACCAGTAGCAGATGGTGGTACAGGTGCTTCTTCTTTTAATGTCAGAGGAGTGGTATTGGGAGGAACAACGTCAATAGGTGCTCAACAAAGTGTTGCTAATCCTATAAATGTAGGTGCTTATTTTAGAAGTGCTGGGTCTACTTTCAATCCTATTTGGTCTACACTTCTTCTCCCAAATTCTGCAACACAATATTATATTCCTCTTGCTACAGGGAATAATACTTGGGGAGAGACTGCTAATTTACAATTTTTAGGTGGTACAACATTACAAGTAACATCTACTACCGCAGCTCAATTTAGGGCCGCTTATTCCGCATCTGTTTATTCTACTTTTCAAGTAGCTAGTAACGGAGATTTGACCGTAACAAATAACGGTACAAGCGGAGCACATATTTTTGCATCTCCTACAGGATTCTCATCATTATCAATGCTTTCAAGCCTTGGAAAGATTACTCTTGGCGGATATGGACTAACAAATAATGAAACACTCTTATTTGATTTTGAAACGACCGCTAATGTTGTCGGAGTATCTTCTCCCAGTTCTGCAACCAAAATTGCTTTTACTGCCTTGGATTTGGATTTGTCTGCCGATGATATTATCACCGATACAACTACTGGTACTAAAATAGCCACAGGTGCAACACAGAAACTAGGTTTTTGGGGAGCCACACCAATAGTGCAGGGTGCTGTTCTAACTACAGCTTTAACTACTGTCACTTTTACCGCACCTGGTACTCCTGACTATGCTTTGCAAGACTTAGTAGATAGTTCCGCAGGAGCAAACTTTGGATTTGCCACAAAAGATGAGGGTAATACTCTTTTGTCAGTAGTGGCCAATTTGCAAGCAAGAGTCAACGACCTAGAAACTCGATTACATGATGCTGGGATAATCGCTTAATATGGCCGCACCAAACATCCAAGACCATCACCAGTGGTATAACGACGACGGTGGGCCAAATAATCCTAACAATGCTACCCCAAAAGGAGCGGAAGACGCAGTTATCGACTGGATTCCCCTGACCAATATAAGACTCCGAATAAAGTTTCACTCTCAATCTGGGGATTTTTCTGCGTATTCCTATTTTATGTCATTCAATCTCGATGGCGGGGCAACGTGGGGAAAAATGGGACTAATGCCTTCAACAATAGCACCTTGGATATCAGATAGCCCAAATTTTGCAACCAACTCTGCAACAACAGAAAGATTAACAAATTCGGGTGGAAGCACTTGGTTAAACGGCGTAGCACAGGATACATCAGTTCCTTGGAGCCTCACTCTTCCTTCGAGTACAAGAACTGAATTAGAGTATTGTCTTAAATTCCCCGCAGAGTTTAGCGGTCATTTCGTTCGCTTTAGAATGAATGGCGGTTCTGTTGGTTTTGCTTATCCAATAGACCCGACCTTGTATACGAGAATAAATATTGGAGCACGTCCATCACTAAAAGTGTCTGGGGGTACTCTAAAGGAGTTCGGTGGTACTCTAAAAGTATTCTAATGTTTGAAAAGTGCACTTCTTGCCCCTTTAATCATCAGTGTTGTTCTGATTGTTTTGCACAGAACGGATATTTGATTGAGAACATAGAGGAACTAAAAGCAGAATACGGCTTTGATGAAAAAGGCTTTCTTGGCCCAAACGGATGTAGACTCCCCAGAGAGAAACGTAGCGGTATTTGCACTGAATTTTATTGCGTGTAATATATAAATATGAAAACAGACGTAAAAGAGTTTACAGGAGAGGAATTAGCAGCAACATTGTTGACAGAGTTTAACACCCTAAATGTTGCACAAAACAATATTCGGACTATTCAAGCAGAACTGGCAAGACGAGAACAGGTGGCTGAAAAAGAAAAAAGTATCTCTGCGCTGTCTAAAACAGTAGAAAAATTAGACGAAGCAGCTAAATAAATTACTAGAAATAAAGGACTGGTGTATAATTTATTTGTACACTCGTTCTTTCATATCTGTTGCATAACTTTCACAGGAGGTGTGTTATGGGCAAGAGAGACCATGAACTTACGAAACACCATCCATTCCCGACCTCGAGGTTCCCGCACAAGAAGCGACACTTCATCTGGGTTCCTCGCAGGATGCACGAGTTTTTCCACACCCTGTTTGCAAACAGGTGTCTGTGGCGAGAGGTTCGCAACACTGTGTTCAGAAGGCGTAATCATTGGGCTTTCCCCGAATTGTTTGGGAATCGAACTGATGATGAGATCCTGACCTTCATCTGGAACGTCTTTTTCAAGGGAGTATACGAAAATGCATGACCAGAAAGTTGTACTAATCTGTTCCTGTGGCTGTTGGCACTGGGCGTTTGAATCACCGCATAGGTGGTACGAACACAAAGAAGACTTCACGGATTGCCGTAAAGTTGACGCTGTGTGCCCAAGTTGCCGAACACTACAGAAACTCCGAGAAGCAGGGGGAAACTAGCCGTCAAAGGCACAAATCCAATACTAGGAGCTACGAGAATCCTAGTGGACTGTGTACTGACGGTTTTTTCTATTTGACATCCTATAAATTAGTATCAGTATTATAAGTAGGTTCATGCGTCACAATTAGAAGGGATAGACGCATAACGGGATCGCGCACTCCCGTAAGCGAGATCATATCACCGTCTCTTTGCTACATAGCCACCCGTTGAAAGACGGTGGCTTAGCGCCTATAATTCAAATATACAATCGTTAGGTTGTATGTTCTTTCTAGTAATACAAGAGTTTAGAGTGTTCCAAGAAACCACACACTGACGTGGTTTTTTGGTATCTGTATGAATTGATAATAAAATTTGATATACTTATGCACATGAGGTTTCCTCTTGCAAAAAATCAACCGTATAAGATTGGCTATCGTCATGGTCAAATGTCATTTCATGGCATTCATAACGGAATTGATTTAATTGTTCCTACCGGTACAGATTGGCACGCGTGTTTAACCGGAAAAGTTGTAGGAATTTACAATTGGATTAATGCTGGAAAGTCTGTAGATATTGCAAATGATTTATTTTTGAGTCGAGTATGCCACTCAGATAAGTTTTTAGTATTTATGGGCCAGAAAATTAATGAGGGAGATGTAATCGTTAAAACCGGAAACACAGGACTTTTAACAACAGCCTCTCACGCTCACTGGATGATGCAAGATAGACGAAACGGAAAATGGTTCAGTCCACTAGACTTGACTTATACGGAAGAAGAGAGACCGCTTTATACAAGGATAAATGAGGCATTCAGATTTATGTTTGGTAGAAATCCAAATAAAAAAGAAAGTGACTACTATTTGAAGCGTTGCGGTCAAAAACCTCCGATTGGATGGATAACATACGAAGATATGGTAAATACGATGAATTTTTATCACGGGCAAGGAAAAACAATAGGAAAATAATATGGATATAAGCCACGAACAGTTAGCCATAGTCCTCACGATTGTTTTAACGGTTGTTCGTGTGGGGGAAACGGTTATTGCAAAACTTTTTAGCATGATAACCGGAAAAGAGAATGGGATTGATAGAATTACTAAACAAATAGAGTTGGCTAATGGTAATCACTTAAACCATATGCAAAAATCTCTTGAAAAACTCGTAAACCAAAACGTTCAAATAATAAAACAAAATGACCATACTGGGGCGCAACATGATTCACAAATTTTATTATTAGGGGAAATAAAAGGAAAGCTTAATAATTAATTATAAAAAAATGAAAGAAGAAGTAAAAGAACAGTTAATTAAGCGTCTAAAATCTCTCTTATGGAGAGCTGGAGCGATGATCGTTACCGGATTAGTAGTATGGGCTTCGGAAAATATTGCGATGTTTGAGCTACCGCCATCAATCACTGTTTTGCTAGGGCTTATGCTGGGTGAAGCAACAAAGTACTTAAATACGAATAAGAGTAAATAATTTAGAAGTGGTATAATGAAAGGAGTAGCTCAAAAGCTACTCTTTTTCAGATTGTCTGTTCCGTGAGTCTCGAATTACCCTTTAGCGAAACAAGATGATATGCAAGTCAAAGTATCTACTCTTTCTAACGACCTTAACGCTCTTACAGCCTCCCCTAATCTACAATCATGCTCAGGCGGCACCTGTAACTCTGGCCTTCAACCTATCGGAGCAAGCACTTGTCCTTGGTGCGGGAATCCCTCTCACCCAGACATCTATCTATGCCGAGAAGCAGAATTACTCCACTCAGCTTAAAAAAACCCGCCTAGCGAAGAAAAGTGGGCAAAAAGACCCTCTAGCGTGGAACTGTCAGAAGTGGGCAGCTAAAAGAATGGGTGTTGTCTTTGGAACACGTTCTGCTGCCGCTATTCCAGTGCGCTCTAAGGTGCCTGTGGAAAACTCTGCGATATTAACTTGGGAAAATTCTCGTGGTACATCTAGCGGTCACGTTGGAGTTACTCTCTATTGGACAGAAAAAGACGTAACTTTTATCGAAGCTAACTATACACCGGGACAGGTAACGATCAGGACAATGGCTCTTAACGACCCTCGTCTTCGAGGTTTTTGGTTTCCAGACTCCGTATAACCTTCTGCATATCGGCGATAGCATTATCCGTGTCACCCCAATTATTCTGGCAGATAGAAATGCACTCTTTATAATAATCAATTCGGGCATTATGTCTGATGTCTTCTAGTTTTTTACTAGGAATTAAATGAAGCTTCGTCTGTCTTTTTATTTGTTTTTCCATTCTTCAATCATCCGTAAATAATCTAACTGCTTCCAATGGACTACTTCGTTCCGATGTTCTTCTAAGTATTTCCATCTCTCTGGGAACTTCGCCTTAAACCAATCACCTGACGCAGTAGGTTCTTTGTGCCACCAATTTATGTGGTGATGATAGCAGAGAACTTTCAAGTTAAGAGGGTCAAATGCTAAACGATTGCCGGCACTCACTGGTATAACGTGGCTGGCGTGGCAATTAGAACCTTCCACCTTTTCGCCGCAGTATTGGCAGGTGTATTCGTCACGTTCTTTAATCGCTTGTTTCACTAGTAACATCAACTCTTTTTTGAGTTTAGTGACGGACTTCTTTTTCATCTATCACACATCTTAGCAAACAAATACCCAAAGACAAACGCTATCACTGAGAAAGAGAATACGATACCGAACATACTCAAATTATAGCAGATATTCTTTGGCGTGCTATTTCACAATAGCTGTGGTCTTGTTCAATGCCGATAAAGTTACGTTTCAAGTTTATACAAGCGACTGCGGTAGTACCTGAACCGATTACATTATCCAAAACTAGGTCTCCTTCGTTGGTGTAGGTTTTGATTAGATATTCAAATAGGGCTACTGGTTTTTGGGTTGGGTGAAGTCCAACCTCACAATTAAACTTTTGCCAACTTGATGGTAATCTTAATTCGCCATAAATCTTTCCTTCCTGTAATACCACCCCCCCATAATTTTCACTTGCCGTTGAGGGATTTATAATAGTCTTAACTCTTGTCTTCCCCGTTTCTGCCCGTTCTTGTTTAATGGGATTATATTTTGGTAATTTCTTATAAAAAACAAGAATATTCTCGTGTTATTTAATCGGCATTTTATTGGCAAGGGCAAAGTTGCTACCTCTATTTTTTATCCATATCCACTCATACTTAAACATCTTAATATTACTCATCACCAAAGCACTTGTAAAGGGCTGAGAAGCTGTTAAAACTATCGCACCATTGTCTTTGATAATTCTCTTGTATTCTTTCCATAACGGCTCAAAAGGAATAATCGTGTCCCACTTACAAGCCGTTGTTCCATAAGGCAAATCAGCCAGTATCATATCCACTGACTTGTCGGGTATTTCTTTCATTACTTCCAAGCAATCCCCCTGTGTTATTGTGTTTATTTTCATGCTTTAAGTATAGCAAAATAAGCGGTTGCCCGCCTATTTCGATACCTATCAATGTCGAAACAAATATAGGGGATTATTGGAGGCTCAGCCCCGAATTGCACGGGAATATCCGCATTACAAGGGCGGTGTTCTGCCACTGAACTAATGGGGCATGGCTGCGGAGATAGGAATCGAACCTATAATCTTCTGATTCAAAGTCAGGTGTCTTGCCATTCGACTACTCCGCATTTTGCAAAAAAGCAGGGAATCGAACCCTAGTTTGCGATTTTGGAGATCGCCGTGTTTCCACTACACTACTTTCTTATAGAGGGTATAAATAATGTTCGCCCTTGCTTAACGCTAAATATACGCGTTGATACCCTCTTCCTTGTGATAAATCATCAAGGGAAATGAGGAGGTGAGGATTTGACAAGCCGGTGGAGTCGAACCACTTAACTCTAGTCATGGCAACCCGCCATGCCCTATCTTGTATAGTCACCTCACATAATCGCCTTTGGAGCTTTCTTTTATGGACGAATTGAACGTCACTCTCGAATCACCAACTATGCGTCTACCTATTCCGCCACTCCTCTTTTCCACTGATGATATTAATGCGCTGGGTGTTGGAGGCGAGGTTTGACTCGCAGAATGCTGCAACCTGCCCAGGATTCCATACCTCCGCAAAGAGGATCTACGGAAACAGTTTTGCGAACCATTCCCATATTATTCAATCCTAAATCAGCGAACGATTGGTCTCTTGTGGACACCTAGACTTGTACTTCGTCTCAATGTTTAACCCACTCACCAACCAGTTTATGCCCCGCTCACCGGCTCACTGTCCGACACTCCAACTT
>Ga0172381_10006750_pt1 | contig 11467 bp, 16 predicted proteins | sample Leawel6488metaG_FD_119754 | JGI IMG/M metagenome (GOLD analysis project Ga0172381, IMG submission 119754) | Leachate microbial communities from a municipal landfill in Southern Ontario, Canada - Leachate well 64-88 metaG | ecosystem: Engineered > Solid waste > Landfill > Unclassified | place... | reverse complement strand
TGTGGCTGAAATCAAACAATCCTTAAAACCATTACAATCCTTATCCACGGACTTGTTGGTTTTTAAAACAGAAATAAAAACAGCCTTATGGGCGTGGGGGCTATTGATAGGAGCGGGATGTACGGCCACTTCTTTACTGATAGCAAGTGGTGGGGTGGTAATAGCTTATTTACGGTTCACCGCAAGTACAGGGATTTAAAATGAGAAATATAAAATTACCAAATGATGCAATACCGTATCTGGTTTACCAAAAGACACAATATCTAAAGTTTGCAGACCCGGAAGTCTTACCGAAACTAAAAGCACAGTACGGAGGGGAATACTACCCCCACTTCGTAGAGTACGTAAGTAAGAATCACCGGACTGCTATAGAGGCAGTAAACACAGCAGACACAATCGCCGTATTTAAGGAGATGGAAGAGCACCTTCCAAAAACTTGCAAAGGGATACTTGATATCGGCTGTGGCATCGCCGGACTTGATATCGTGCTCAGCAATCATTACAAGCACAAACCAATCATTCACTTAATGGACAGGACGGCTACTGCGAATAAGATTGTTTACGGCTTTACTAACAATCCATCTTTTTACAATTCCTTGGAAATAGCAAAGGAGCTCCTTTGCTTAAACGGTGTGCCACTAAATCATATCAATGTATTGGAAATCCCAGCCCCATTTCCAGAAACTGTGGATTTAATTGTGTCGACTTACGCTTGGTGCTTTCATTTTCCGGTGGATGTGTACTTAGCTTCTGCGTATGCCTGTTTAAGTAACGAGGGGCGGCTTATTCTTACCGTTCGCATAGGTACGGAGGGCATAGCACAATTAAAAACTGTATTTAAGACAGTCCACGTTATCGCAACGCATGAGAAGGATCAAATGGTGTTGTGTATTAAATAGGGAGTTTCAATGCAAAACTATTTAGATATAATTGATAAAGTAATTAAAAACGAAGGTGGGTACGATAACTTATACTATGCTGACGGCCACCAGACCAGAGCCGGTATTACTTGGAAATGGAATGTACCTTGGTGGAACAGTATTGGCATTCACGACCCAAAGGATATTAACCGGCAGGGCATCGACCACCATATTCAGGAATACTATGTATCTAAATTAAAAGATTTTAAAATACATTTATTCGGGGAAGATAAACTGGCATTAGCATACCAGTTCTACGATCATGCTATTAACGACGGCTTTCCGGATGCAACAAAAGTCCTTCAAAGCTTCTTAAACTGTCTTGCTGTAGAAGGTGGCAAGTTACTATCGGTAGATGGTAAGTTTGGTCTGATGACTACACATGCCCTGCAAATGGCACTTGCCAGACACGATACTTGGAAACTGGAAGCCTTGTTTAAAGGTGCAAGGCGTAATCGTTACCACGTAAAATACTTGGATAAGTTAAAGGCCGGGGATCGGCAACATGCGATTAACTGCTTAATCAGCTGGAATAACCGCATTTAAAAAATTGTCGTGCCTGTCATAGCGTTGGCTGGTATATTAAGGTAGTTAAAACAAAGTTAAAGCACTTTGGCTGGTGAATTGCCCACCACTGGTTGAAGGAAGGATTTTTATGAAACTTGAAGTGACTGTAAAGCAGTCTAATTTTTTATTTATATACAAAGCGGTTGTTGACTTTTTGTTGTGGGCAAATACACTTCAAGTTTCGAGTCAACTACCGCTTTTTCTTTTCTACAGAAACAAATTGCAGAAACACACCGAATTTACGTTCTCCTGCCTTTTTGGTGTAACTTATAATAAAAGGCAAAACAATTAAAATTCGGGGTTAGAGGTAAAGCGATTCGTGGCTGTAAAAGGTGGTAAGGTTATGGTAAAACAAAATGCTACAGGGTTCCCGGATGTAATTCTCAGGAATTCAGAAATTGGGGAGATTCAATTTGTGCAAAAATCTGTCCTTCAAGAGTTTGGGGTATTAAAAATGAAATCCCTGTGTTTATTAATTGAACTTCTTTATGGAGAAGATGATGCTTTACTTTCGGTAAAACGTTTAGCCGAGCGATCCGGTGAAACACAGGATACGATTGAAACCTGTGTTGCTGAGCTTGAAGATGCTGGGTATTTAATTCGTTTAGGGTGCTGGCGCAGAAAACCTGTATACATGTCACATACCCTTTGGGTCTTAACCGAAAAGCGGAATGTATTTACACATAGTTTTTCAGAATTAGAAGAGTTTATTAAAGAATTTGGATGTACTTTTAACCTCCGAAGTTCAGAAAAATACAGGATTGCACAAAATAAGGAAGTTTAACATGATACGTGGAAACACAAAACAATACGATGCAGAAGCTTGTTTTATAGATTGTATTCGTTTAGAAGGTGCTCATTGGAATTTAAACAGACGAATGGTAAAGGCATTCGATTCTTATGAACTCGCCGGGTACGTGGCATACCTTGTGGATAGGTACAATTACCATTTACAAAAAGGAACTTTATGTGATGGTGGGGGCTTTTATTGTAAACATGAAATACAAACTGAGGATCTCCGCCATTGTGAAAAGAAAATCAGGCGGTTTAAAAAAACCCTTCAGGATATGGAAATTTTAAACCTTAAAACTTTTGGTTTGCCAGCAAAAGAGTATTACTTTATAAATATAAAGAAGCTCCTAAACTTTGTTTACCCCAGCCCTACCCATTCGGGTAGGAATGCCAGTACCCATTCGGGTAGGAATAATATTAATACAAGTATTAATATAAATAATAACAAATTAAAAATAAATACCCCTCCATGTGCTCAATCCGCACATGAGGAGGTGTCTGTTTCTTTACCTCTACCATCTAAACCAAAGAAACAACTTCCACGTAGTTGGAATACTTTAAACCAACAGCACCCCCCTGAAAAGGTGAAAGCCCTGCGTGACTTTTATCAACTACAAAAGAAACAGCATCCATCTGTCATAGGAGACGTGACACCAGACTCCGACTACATACAGAAAGGATTGGAGACAATCAACAAGTTGGAAAGAATTGATAAAGTTCCCTGGGAGAGTATCAAGCTGGTACTTGATGAAGTACCATTCCACAAATTTTGGAAAACTGTGATTATTGTTTTCCATGCTTGCCGGAACAAGTCCGTCAAAACCGGTCTTACAAAATTCCAAAATGCCCTTATTGCAATCCAGTCTGCCGCCAATGCAGAAAACAAAAAGGAGCTGAGTTATGCTGTGGCCTGTAATTATTGCTATCGGGAGTTTAACAAGGAAATAGGACAAATATTTATTGATCTACTTGAGGAAAGGTTATTTGAAAGACCGGATAGAGCACCGGGGGGCTCCTGGACAGAAGAGGAGCAAGCAACCATTTTGAAGGCCGCTGTGGATTTAAGTTGCCACTTGGAAAGTAAACAGACTGCTGAAGCCCTGCAAAATGAGTACATACCTCAGGATATCTACATAATGGAATTATTCTACTATTGGCTTACTCATGAAGACCAACAGTGGATTGACTGTATCTCCAGTAGTTGCTTCAAACCCACTGGAAAAATAGTGCAGAAGTTTTTATCCTGGTGTGCCCAGGATTGCGGGTACGATATATTAACTGGTGATTGTGTACGATAGGAGGTTTTAATGGATGAGCTAATAGATATCACATGTGTTGGGGATACATATCGTGTTTATTTAATGCCAGATAAAAGAGTAGTTCGGTATTGTATAAATTGCGGATGGGTTGTAGTAAAGTGTGCAAGGAAAGAAGGAGTTAGAATGAAAATATCTATATTGCAGGATGTGTTATCAGAATTATATAAGAGGCATGGAGATATAGAAGTCATTGTTGCTGTAGAGGATGAAACGGCAACAGAAGATGTATTTGATGACTTCAATGTGCATGTGGAAGAGTTGGTTCGTTTTGCAGATGCAGAGGGGGGTGGAAAGGATTCTTTTGCGGCGAAGTACCGTCGGCAGTACTCATGGGAAACAAGACCCCGTACAGAGGAAAACAACTACGTCGTAATTACAAGGGATCCTAATATACCAAAGGAGTCGAAATGCTCACCGAAGAACAAATACAGGAAATAGAGGACGGAGGTATCATTTACCATCTACAGAACGGTAGACATTGTTTAACCCCCTGCCCATACCGGGACGATCGCTCCGTTGGTTCCGTCTGGTGTCAAATATGCAAGTACCATATAACACACAAGGCTGTCGTAGATGTTGATAGCACTGTGTTATATGTTCTTTGTGAAAAGAAAAAGGCTACAAATAAATAATCGTACCCACTACAAACTTGATAGGTATTTAATGGTACTATGGCAACACAACAACAATTTATAGAAAGACGAATAATTATTGGGATGATTGTAAGTGATGAATATTTACAATTTATTTCCGATAATTGGGAACCCCGTTACTTCGAATCCGCAACAGCAAAAATGCTGGCTTCGTGGTGTTTTGATTATTACAAAAAATATAACAAAGCACCTATGCAGGATATTGAAGGTATTTACTTCGACAAATTAAAGGAGAAGGTAGTTCCGGCCAATACCGCCGCAGACATAGAGGACATACTTGGGTCTATGTCGGAAGAGTATGAACACGACAAATTTAACGTGCCCTACTTAGTTGAGCAGACTAAGACATTTTTGCGGGAGCGGTTTTTAGAAACTTTCGCAAAGGATATTATTGGGGCACTGGCCGCCGGTAAAATACACGAGGCCGATAAGCTGGCGGCATCTTACCATGACCCTGTTCACGTTAAAAGTGAAGTTGGAATTAATCCTTTTAAAGCAAAGGATGCCGTTGAAAAAGCTTTCGAGGAAGATGCTGTACCGGTGATGACCTTTTCTAAGGACATGGGGCACTTCATGAATGAGCAACTTACCAGAGGAAGTTTTATTGTTTTTCAGGGGCCGGAAAAAAGAGGTAAAACTTTCTGGCTCCTGGAAATGGCTATGCGGGCATTCACACAAGGGTGTAACGTAGCCTTCTTCCAATGTGGTGATATGACAGAGCCACAGTTAATAAGAAGGATGGGCGTTTACCTTTGCAAATGTTCTGATAAAGAGCGATATTGTGGGGGTAACTACTTGCCAGTGGTGGATTGCATTAAAAACCAGTGTGATACGTGCAAGAACAGTGCCCGAGAAAGCGATTTCGGGGTGTTTACTGTACCAACACACCAAAATTATTTTGCACTTAGAGAAGCGTGCGACAAGTACCCTGAATATCGCCCCTGCCATAACTGTAAGGAAATAGAGCCCACTGTGTATTTTGAAAAGACCCAACCGCAACAACCAATCAACGGAGCAAAGGCTTGGATTGCTTTCCGCAAGATGGAGCGGCAAGCCAAAAGAGAGTTTAAACTTGCCACTTACCCATCTGATACTTTAACGGTGTCTGAGATTAAAGACGTGCTGGATGTGTGGGAAAAGCAGGACGGTTTTATTCCAGATGTGCTGGTAATTGATTATGCAGATATTATGGCTCCAGATGACGACCAGAAGAAAAATGACATGCGGCATCAAATTAACGGTATTTGGAAAAGGCTCCGTACCCTTTCACAAGAGCGGCATTGCCTTTTAATATCTGCCACGCAAGCGGCCATGACCAGTTATGGAAAGCATACACAGACGCTGGCAGATTTTTCAGAGGATAAAAGAAAGTACGGCCATGTTACGGCCATGTATGGAATGAACCAAACGTTGGAGGAAAAACGGATTGGGATTATGCGGTTGAATGAATTAGTAAAGCGAGAGGGGGCAAGTGATGTTACACAATGCGCCGTCTTGCAAAGGTTAGAAATAGGAAAGCCGTTTGTCGGCTCTTTATACGTGTCCCCATTGTATAAATCGAAAGTATTAAGGTCTGGTAAAAAAGCAGACAAACAGGAGGAAGAGGATGAATAGTTTACCACAGGAGATTTTGCGGGCATTAGATAAGTACCAAAAGGAAGTTGCAGTGCCGGAAGAAAATCCGCTACAGGAGTTAGAGCAGTTTGTGAAAATGGTCGGAAATAAAATATCCGATCATTTAGTTTTTCTGTTAAGAACAGATATTATCTTGGCTTGCGGAATGAAACTGAACCCACAAGCTAAGCAGCTCAGTTTGTTTTTAAATTTCGTAACACAAAAGGAACTTTCAGAGGGGCAGAAAGTTTTTATCAAAAATGTGTTTGTTGATTACTTCCCGCCGGAGGAACCTTTCGCAAAGACCGTTGTGTGTTTTAATTTGACTATGGAACTTTTTGAAAATGAAATGAGGGGTGTATAATGAGATTATTTATTACAAAGTGTTTTGAGTTTGAAATGAGTCATCGTCTTGCAGGGCATCAGGGAAACTGCGCTAACTTGCATGGACATTCGTATAAACTGCAAGTTACGCTGGAAACAAACACGTTGAAACGATTGGGAATGGGCATCGATTTTTCAGATGTCAAAAAGCTTGTTCAGCCGGTTTTGAAAAAGTATGATCATGTTTGCATAACTTCTATCGATAACAAGTACACAAATAAGCCTTATATACAAGTAAATCCAACTGCTGAAATGATGGCGGCTGATATTATGTCTATTATTAAAGACGAGTTAGCACAATACGCAGAATTAGCCACCGGTGTTCGTGTTCATAAAATAACGCTTTGGGAAACATCAACTTCTTACGTAGAGTTAGTAAATGAGAATGAAAGCTGGTATGTGACTACGGATAGCGTTGCCAGTGTACAGGAGCTGATAAAAGAGGAGGAAGAAAATGAAACTCATAATAAATGAAATATTTACCAGCATTTCCGGGGAGGCCGGAGTGTCTATACCGCAGGGGGCGTGGACACTATTTATCCGATTACAAGGATGCAATCTTGGCTGTGCTTATTGTGATTCTGAAAAGTCTCGTAACCACTTGGAGGGTTACGAACTGGAAGTATCGGATATAATGAAACTGGTGACACCGGATATCCAGCATGTGATTATAACAGGGGGTGAGCCATTATTACAAAAAGGAGAAGCCCTATCCAGTCTGTGTCGGCAGTTGTACTATGCTGTAGGAACCAATCCTACCATAGAAACAAATGGCACAATTGAACCGGATTGCTGGGACAAGTGCCCAGCAGAGTACGTGGTGGACGTGAAAATGCCATCGGCAATGACGAACAACTCATGGGAGGTATCTACTTGTGTTTTTTCACAGTCGGAACATGCTGTGCGGTTTAACCTGAAATTTGTTATGGCAACTGGCACGTACGATGCCGCAAAAGATAGAGACGCCTTTTTGCAGTTTGTGACCGCCGGTGATTACGTAGAAAAGTATGGGGCTTGCGATTTAATCATAAGTCCAATGGATGGAAATATACAGTGTGAGTGGGCGAGATTGTTTATTGAGTTTATGGAAAACAACTGTCCCCATTTAATAAGTGGGATTGTTATATCTCCACAGATTCATAAACTTTTTGGCCTTGCTTAAAAATAATTGTACCTATCTAATAATTGACTGGTATTTATTTGTGTAAGGTTAAAAAGTTGTTGCATTTTTGGATTGGACAACTTATAATCAAGTTATGGTAAAACACAGAACGGAGTAGAATTTATTCCGAGTAGTAATGTAAAACGAGGAGAAAGAATGAAAAAGAAAGACCTGTTTAACGCCGCAATCGAATTGAACAAAGTGCTGGAATTGAGTGAACCTCCGATTTCAACGTCTAATGACAAAGCTTGCCTTGCGGGAATCGTCGAAGCCAGCACGTTTATTACCGAAGATGACGAATTTTCCCCGGAGACTGTTGCTGTTATGGAAGCAGTAACCGGAAAAGACTATGCAACATTGCTGGCAGAGGCAGATGCACTGGCCGCCGCTGAAGAAGGTGCGGAAGTCGCCGAGGAAGCACAAGCCGAAGAAGAAGTTGCGGTTGAGGAAGAAGAAGAAGAGGAAATCGAAGTTGCCGTTCCTGCAAAACCTTCCCCGGTTAAAAAAGCCGCTGTAAAAGTCCCGGTAGCCCCTCCGGTTAAAAAAGCCGCTGTTCCGGTTGCCCCGAAAATCGCACCCACTGTAAAAGTGGGTACTCCGGTTCCCCCGAAGGAAAATGTTATCGTGGCAAAGAAAACCAAAGCTGAGGTTACCCCTGTCGCCGGTGTGCAGAAAGCCGCCGCCGTAAAACCGGAACGCAAGCAAAAAGCCGCCGCTGTAAAAGAGCCCAAAGTTGACCAGACCAGCATTATACGTAAGCATTTCCGCAAAGAAATTACGCTGGAACAATGCCTGAAGGAATTGCAAGCAATGACCGGCAAGGATGAAAAATGGGCAAAAACCCGCATGGGCCTGTACACGAAAGCATACGGCAAGGCCGGGGAAAACGATCCTAAACTTTAATGAAAGTTTTTGCCGTTGACTTTGATGGTACAGCAACGGAGTTTCCTGAAAAGGTAAATGCCCTATTTGATAACCCGCAGAATCTGGTCGTGATACATACGGCACGCCCAGATTACCTGAGGGAGGAAACAGAGGAATTATTAGCAGAGCGTGGTATTCGTTACCACGCTCTTGTTATGAATAAACTCAGGGCAGATGTATATATTGATGATAAAAATGCAGGAGGACTTCAATGGCCCGACGAATTTTAATGTATAGTGGGGGATTAGATTCCTTCATATTAAAATATCTGTATAAGTTTGCAGATGACGAATGTTTGTTTGTTGATGTTGGCACAGCTGATTGCCGGAAGGAGCGGCAGTTGGTGGAAACTTATTTTCCACCTATGCGGATTATAAGCCTACCATTGGCACAGTGGGAGTTACAGAATAAAATAATTCCTTTCCGTAACCATTTTTTAAGTCTGGTTGCCGCACAATACGCATCTGAGATTTACTTTGGTTTTACTGCCGGAGATACTACGTTGGATAAAGATATCGTATTTCAGAATCAGATGTCTAATGTGTTGACTTACTTTGCTTCCGGGCCGGTTGGTAAAATGCCGTTAAGTGTTAATCCCCCGATTAGAATACTCATGCCATACAAAGAACAAACGAAAACTGAATTGGTTCGTGCTTATTTAGCTGCTGGAGGTGATGAAGAAGCATTAGATTATGTTTCCAGAAGTTGTTACTCTGGGGAGCATGTATCACATTGTGGTGAATGCCGCTCGTGTTTACGGCGGTTTGTTGCTTTGAAGTTAAATGGAATTTACAGAGGAACTGAATTTAAGAAAGACCCGGTTTACGGTTTAAGGGAATTTTATTTAGAATGTGTACGTAAAGACCGGAATATAAAAGAATTACAGGAGGTTGCAGAATGTCTAAAATTAGTCGGGCTGTCTTAGCTACTGGTGGGATTGACAGCACTGTGCTGTTATATTATTTGAAGAATAAATATCCGGAGGATGCTTTGATTGCACTTACGGTTGATTACGGGCATGTTGCGTTCGCAAAGCAACATGAGTTACTCACGCTTCATTGCCGTAGACTGGGGATCGTTTTGCGCACAATCACAATGCACTTGCGGAACTACCAAAAAAGGGATGGCCTTTTTACAGAAGGTTATAAACCGAATGAAAACGACCCGCTTGGTGATTGGAACACCCGCCGCTATGCAGACTTCTTTATTGAGGGTCGTAATATGTTGATGGTAACACAGGCTTTAGCTTTTTGTTCCAGCTTCGATGTAGACGAGCTCCATGCCGGTTATTTGTATTCAGAAGAAGAATGGAAAAACAGGCATACTGTAAAATTATTGACAGGAGACAATTCTCCACAGTTTGTTGACGCTATAAATGTGTTGGCACAAATGGGCTTTTCCTACCCGGTACGGTTCCGTGCGCCATACTACGAGAAACGCATGGATAAAGCCACCGTTATTGCTTTAGGTAAAAAACTATGTGTGGATTTACAAAGCACGTATTCTTGCTATTTCGTGCCTGAGTGCGGGGTATGCGATAATTGCTTGCTTCGAAAGGAGTTTTTAAAATGAAGATTGAAAATGGGGCAACTTTTGATATTTTGGAGAGGCTTCTTCATTGTGTTGGGGACGATCCAAAAAGAGAAGGTTTGCTGGACACCCCCAAAAGAATTCGGGCAAGTTGGAATGAATTATATTGTGGGTACAAACAAGACCCGCAGAAAATTCTAACGGCACAGTTTTCCGCAGAGACTTACGACCAACTCGTCCTGTTAAAAGATATTGAATTATATAGCATGTGTGAACATCACATGCTTCCATTCTACGGAAAGGCACACATCGCCTACATCCCGAAAAACAAAGTGGTGGGAATATCCAAACTTGCCAGACTGCTTGATTGCTTTGCCCGGCGGTTACAAATACAGGAACGCATCGGGGAGCAAGTAACCTCCGCCATTATGGAACATTTAGATGCTTCCGGAGCGGCCTGTATTATTGAAGCTTGTCACATGTGTATGCGAATGCGTGGTGTCGGCAAGCAGGGTTCCATGATGGTTACATCCAGCTTGAAAGGTGCATTTGCTGAAAATGCCACCACCAGAGCAGAGTTACTTCAGTTGGTGAAGGCATGAAGTTCGGGCAACGTGTGATAATAACCCATCGGCTTGAGAAACGAAAGTTCTGTCGGAAAACCAGATGGGTCTTAAAGGATATAGAACAAACAGAAGGAATCTTTCTTGGGTTTCGCACAGTGCAGGAGGGTCACGCCGAATGGTTTTACCAGGATTACGATTTCGGTGAAAGCGGGTGGGTATTTAATCCTGAAAATTACATTAGGACAGCCCTCATCGCCATTGAGGGTAGAAATCCAATCTATGTCCCACTCACAGGATATTACGCAGTTGGTGACACTCCACCAATCGCACAAATACAAGCACAGGAGAACAAATGAAAATATACCTCGCTGGAACTTGTGTCGCAAAACCTGAAAATTGCCCGAACTTGGTGGCCTTGTTTTCTAAGTGCCATAAGTTACATTCTTACTTCCATGTTATTACTGGATTTGAAACAAGATGGTTTGATGTCCTTGCCGCCAATAAGGTTCCCATCTTACTTGACAGCGGAGCGTATTCCGCATATACAAAGGGGGAGACAATAGACTTGTCTGCTTACGCAGATTTCCTTTTCTCTATGCAAGATAAAGGATATAACATCGAGCATTTCGCCAATTTAGATGTAATTGGCGACCCTGAAAAAACTATGCAGAATCATCAGTGGTTGTGCCAGCAGGGATTAGAGCCGATGCCGGTTTACCATTATGGTGAGCCTGTAGAGTATTTACAGGCTTATTTAGAATGTGGTTCTCATGTGGCGCTTGGTGGTTTAATGCAGGGGACAAGACAGCAGTTACTTCAATGGATGGATTTTTTGTTTGACCGGTATTTAACTGATGCTGATGGTAAAGCGATTGTAAAAGTGCATGGCTTTGGATTAACAAGTGCCACTTTTTTGTTTCGCTATCCTTGGTATTCCGTTGATAGCTCCTCTTGGGTAATGACCGGTGCGATGGGAGGGATTCTTATACCGGCATTTAATTCCAGGACACAGACTTGGAACTGGCGCACAGACCCA
>Ga0172381_10006747_pt1 | contig 11469 bp, 9 predicted proteins | sample Leawel6488metaG_FD_119754 | JGI IMG/M metagenome (GOLD analysis project Ga0172381, IMG submission 119754) | Leachate microbial communities from a municipal landfill in Southern Ontario, Canada - Leachate well 64-88 metaG | ecosystem: Engineered > Solid waste > Landfill > Unclassified | place... | reverse complement strand
TCAGGCTGGTTCTGCGTGGTCTTCATCCAATACCACCATTCTACTCCCCAAAGGTAAAACGTATTAAAGCCTGTAGACTTTGCATATTCAATATTTGTTTTTAGTTGCTCCACATTCATTGTTTTCAATTGTTCTTCAACTGTGGCATCAACGTAAGGAGTTTTGGTCCAAGGTTCTGCTTGCAGTTCAATCCCAATAACATCTTTATTGTATAATTTTTTAATAATCTCAGCTCTTCTGGCATAAGCCATCGGACGCAATAAAAAACTATAATAAAAACCTATTTTGTCGGTGACACGGAACCAAACTTTTCTGTAAAGCGTAACTCCCACTAAATCCCCCATTTTCCCCGCCTTAAGCCATAAAGATTGCTCTCCTGAATCAGAAATAACAACTTTTCTGTCAGGGTCCAAAGATTTTACAAGATCAATTTCTTTCTGCAAAAATTTTCCTCCATCATAATACCAAGACGGGCATTCTCCAAAATCAAAAAATGGCTCATTCTCAACTTGCCAGTAAGCGATTGCCGGGCTGTCTTTATATCTCAGAACTATCTGTTTTATATAATCTAAAGCCTGTTCTTGCTGTTCTTCTTTGGACATATTGTTTGCCCACTCCGGAATGTGACACTCCGGCCAGCGACCGGTTTTTACCCCGACAACATAAATAATTTTTGCAGCTTTTTCTTCCGCCTTTTTTACCTGCCAGTCAATATCATCAAAATAATATTCGCCTTTTGTTCCTTCAACCCAATCCCACTGCGTGTGCAATTTTATATTTTTAGCTCCCAAATCGTCCAATATAGCCAGATAAGTCTCTTTCCAGTTTAATCCCAAAACTTCTGTCTGCATTTGGGAAAAATCCACACCCCAGATTATTTTTTCCGCTTTCTTGGGATTCCCGACCATAAGATACCAAGCAATGATTGCCAACAAAAATAAAATAATTGCTAGCGCTGTTAACAACATTTTGATTATTTTTTTCATCTTAGTTAATTTTATTCCGCCAATATTTTTTCTATATTATGTCACTACGCTAATATTATGTTTCTGATATTATTTTTTCTATGTTATAAGTTCCCATTTTTTCTATTTCCATAAAACCCTGCATTGCAGCTTCAGCAAGAGCTCCACCATTTAATAGGTCATAAAACCATTGATCGGCATAAATCGGATTTTCCTGAGGAACGGCTGCTCCAATATGCAAAAGCCATCTCTTGTTAAAATCTTCTTGAGAACCAATTGTTGGGGCAATAATGATAGGTATTCCAAGCCCTGCATAAAAAGACAGCTCTGATGGCTTTGTCCATAAAACATCTGTTTCCCTCAACATTTCGTTAAAAATGCTGAAATATTCCTCTGTTGAATTTCCATAAAGTATATGAACCCAGCCATCCAACTTTAAATCTCTAATATTATCTGAAAAATATTTTTCCAGCTCTCTATGAATACCAACAGAAATAATAAATCTCAGCTTATTCTTTTTAATTTCGTTTTTCAAGCTATGTATTGCCTTAACGCATATTTCTTTTTGAGCTCCGGCTCCACCAATAGAAAACATAATTGTCAGGGGATGATTTGGAGTTTCTGGTAACTTGCCAAAAGTTCCAGAAATTAACGGTTCGTACATTTTCATATACTCCTTTTGCGGATCTAGGTTTAACAGTCTATACTTTAAATCTTCTTTTAGTATTTCCATATCTTTGCCAAGATTTTCCTTTGGCAAAGGATATCCTGTCAAATAAATATTTTCCTCTTTTACGCCATAAAGCTTCAGCCTATCTCTTGCCCAAGTACAAGGTGCAAAATATTTTATAGTGCTTTTTTTAGGATATAAACTCACCCATGACCTATTAATATCAGCATCGCAGATAGTGCAGTAAACCTGATTTAAATATTTAAATTCCTCCGCCATAAAAGCCGGAGTGAAAAAAGTAGTAATTATCGGCAAAGGATTTTTTTGAAGCCTTTCTATTAGATCTCTCCCCCAGCCCCTTCTGATAAAAGAAAAAATTGTTTTAAGGCTGAAAATCGGTCGCGACAAATCTCTCTTGGGATAATAACTTAAAATCTTTTGAAACTTGTCCATTACAGCGAAAGCCGAATCTCCTGCCAATGGAATCTTTTTAAATCTTGAAATAAATTCATATAATGCCCGCGTCCTTTCCCAAAAATTTTTATCTGAATTAGGGATTCCCTCATAACTGTTGGCATTTATAATTTTATTTCCAAACGCTATATCTTTTAATGGATATGCTGTTCTTTGATGACCATAGCCCATATTTGCAGCTATAATCCACGCCTTTTTTTGGGTTTTTATTTTCATTGGTTCTAATATTAATTTACTTGATTATACCCTATTTCTTGAAAAAAATTAACATTCTGTTAAGATAGCAATGTCGGCTCTTTTCTAACAAGGAGGCATATAATGAAAGAGAATTGGAAAATGGTTCTGTTTTGGATTTTTATAATCCTATTGATCCCCGTGCTGATATTCTCAAAAAATGAGAAAGAAGGATGGATGCCGTTAATAGCCTTTGTTGCCTCTCTGGGGACAATGGTTTTTATGGTCATATTTGACAGATGGCGTCACCCTGAAATTTACAGGAAAAAAAAACAAAACCGCTAACTCCGAAAAAAAAGACGACCTTAAAAATGTCGCCTAAAAACACTAAGCTTGCATTCCCGCGGGCTTTTTAATTATTGCAAAAATCACCAAAATGTGTCATTATTAGTTCTGCATCAAAAAGGATTGATGCAGAAAAGCGATAGTTCTTTACAGGAGATAAAACATGACAAAGGAAGTTATGCATGGAATTGTGATTTTTTGTTTTGATCCCCGCACAGATGCAAACCTTTGGAAGGACATCAAAGCGGAGCTGATCAAACCAGAAAAAAAACTAGCGCCCGTCGCATGTTATGGCGCACTAACAGCGCTTGCCAGGCCGGCAGATTTTCCAATAGAATTTGCCTTCATTATGCACGAGATTCTCAAGGCGCGCCAAATGTTTGAATTCGCCCAGCAAGAATTTCTTGCAGCCGGACACAACTGCGGAATCTATCAAACGGTTCCCTATCTGAAGACAATCCCCTTTAAAACTAAGATTGTCGACATCATCTCGGCAGGACAACTTCTAAAAGCGCGCTTTCCTGAAACACCAGTTTCAGCCTGGTGTAAAAAACCAGAAAGCCAGACCGATGCCCACATCATCGGCGAGTATGCTAATAATCGGTTTTTAAAACAAACCAACAGGTTCCAGCAAGTTTACTTTGCCCGATAGCTTCCCTTGCGAAGCTTGATCAGATCCCGGCGCTGCACACAAAGTGCGCCGGGATTTTTTATTAAAATTTTTCAACAAACTTTTTATGTAAAAACTTTGTTCCAAGCCCAATCAATAAATAAAAAATTGCCAGCCAAGCCCAATGAACATTTTCGAATGTTTTTATCGCCCAAGGTTGAGAAAAAATATCTATTACCCATAAAAAATATTTTAAAATAAAATAACAAGGCACAAAAAATATCCAGCCCAATATTGGCAAGACAGCTCCTAAAAAGGCTGACAAAAATCCAAAAATCATTAGCCAATAGACAATCGGCAAAACTAAAAGATTTGTAATTGGTGAAACAAAAGAGATATTTCCAAAGCTGTAAACAATAATGGGAATTGTAAAAACTTGCGCTGCGAATGTCGATGAAACAATTTTTACAAAATTTTCTGCCTTGTCCTTTGTAAAAACTTTTATCATATTTGTAAAAATAGGCTCCAGATAAATTAATCCTGCAACCGCTAAAAAAGAAAGTTGAAATCCAACATCGTAGAATAAAAGCAATGGATTAAATATCAGCATTGCGACACAGGCCAAAATAACAACTCTTATTCCTACGCTTTGCCTGCCCAATTTCTGTGCTAATAAATACAACCCACCCATAATTCCAGCTCTGATTCCCGAAGCTGGAAGTCCTGTTAAAATAACATAAAAGCAGATAGAAACTATCGCAAAATAAAAAGCATCTCCCCTCCTTAATCCTGCCATCAGCAATAAAGACATTATTATCAAACTTAAAATTACAACATGAGTTCCCGAAACAGCTATAATATGACGAAGTCCCGTAATGCTTAATTTATTTTTTAATTCCTGTGACATCGCCCCGTTGTCTCCCAGTATTGTCCCTTCCATAATAGAACTTTCGGGAGGAGAAAAATTATATTCAATACTTTTTCTAATTTTTTGTTTTAAAAACAAAATTTTCTCATGTAAAAACGTTCCTAAAGTATAATTGTGAATTTTAGAAACCAGTTCAACCTTAGAGTAAAACATCACAGAATATATTCCGTCTTTCATTAAATAATTTTTATAACTAAACTCTTCATCTTCCATTGGAGTTTCTAATCCACCAGAAAGCTTTATGGTATCTAAATAGTTATATTCGGGATAACGGTCAGTTGTTATTAAAACCGTGCTATCATTTATTTTTACCTTTAGTTTTTGGAAAGTATCCCTGACGTCTGGCTCGCTAGATATCACCCCAGTAAACTCGACGTCACCCATATTATTAAATTTGCTCAATTTATCTTCTGAGATGTTAAATTCAGAAATCTGAAGTCGTAAAATTCCCAATGCCAAAAATAAAAAACAAAATCCCAAAACGGAAGTAAAAGTGGTAAGAAATTTTCCTCCAGCAAAATTTCTTACCACTTTTGGGAGTAGATAAATAAGGTTCAGTATAAATCCTAAAAATAAAATCCCGCAAACAATAGTCTGTGGGATTTTAAAAATTGACTCTAAAAGAATTCCGAGAAGGAATGACAAACAAAAATAAAAAAGTATTTTGGACGGAGTCATCTTTCAAAAATTATTGATAAATTACAGCACTGATGATACCATATCAATAGCTGTTTTACATCCACCTCACACCGCTCATTGGGAGAAACCAGTTATGCAAAACCAACACTCTATTTCTGTGGCGAGCGAGATCCGGCGCAAACTGCCTGCCAATCTGACCTCGCAGGCAACAAGCCTTAATATAATCCTGACCGGAGAACAAACCGAAGAAATTAAACCCGGAGTCCTTACTGTCAAAGCAAAAGGGCAAATTGAAGTTCGCGGTCAGGCTGCTAATATTCATATGAAAAGCAAAATTGTTGCTGCCATACGGGAAAATTCCGGAGGCAGACAAGTTTCGGATTTAATGACCACAAAAAGAGCAGATCCTACAAAAGCAAGAACGCGTGGCTTCTTTTGACCGTTTTCTTAAAAACCGCACATAATCTGTTTCAACCAACCATAACCTTGCAGGAGCAAGGTTTTTTTATGCACGGAGTTTGCATTCTTTAAATTTGGATGAAATTTCTCTTGCAATCTCTTTTAAGTATTCATCCTGGAACGGTTTTAGTTTTTCAAATCTTTCATCAATAGTTTTTTCTGCCCTAAATCCCTGCAAATAATATTTTACATTTTCTCCGCCAATCCAATCGGCAACTTCTGCAAATTCTTCTTTTGAATGAATTTCTGGTACTATAGTTGTTCTAAATTCAAAGTCTACTTTTCCGGATTTTAAAAACTTTACGCTTTCTTGTATATCAGTAAAATTTACTCCCTCGCCCAAAATCTCTTTATAAATTTTATTATTTGGAGAAGCCTTAATATCCATTGCAACATAATCGATAAAACCGGCATTCACCAAATCTTTAAGCATTTTCGGGTTTGAGCCATTAGTATCTAATTTAACAAAGAATCCCATTTGCTTTATTTTTTCGATAAAATTAGGCAGGTCTTTATTTACTGTTGGCTCTCCTCCGCAGATTACAACTCCGTCCAATAGTCCCTTCCTTTCTTTCAAAAAATTGAAAAATGATTGCTCGGAGAACTTGGGCTGTTTTGCGATTTTTATTGGCAAAACTAATTCTGAAGAATAACACCATGGACATCTGAAGTTGCACATAGCCAAAAAAACAATACAGGCAATTTTGTCTGGATAATCAATTAATGTATTTTTTTGCAAGCCGGCGATTATCATAATGATGAGAGTTAAAAGGCTAGGTTAAACCTAGCCTTTTTTATTATACTTTTAGACTGCTACTTTTTGCTCTGGTTTCACTTCTATCTTCTCTGAAACGTTTTTGACTGGCTCTTCTTTGCAGACGAATTCCTTTCTTTCCTTATATTCTTCCTGTTTTCCCTTATGCCACTGCTGAACTGGCCTGATATAGCCAACAACTCTTGAATAGACCTCGCAAGGCTGTTTTATCGTACACTGAGGGCATTCAAAGTGTTCTCCTGAAATATATCCGTGTGTTGGGCAAATTGAGAATGTTGGAGTGAGCGTAATATATGGCAAGCTATACTTTGTAAACATTCTTTTAACCAAATTTTTTGCGGCATTTGGGTCAGATATTTTTTCTCCCAAGAATATATGTAAAACTGTTCCTCCTGTATACTTTGTCTGCAAATCATTCTGCAAATCAAGAGCTTCAAAGATATCATCTGTAAAACCAACTGGCAATTGGCTTGAGTTTGTATAAAATGGGACTTCTTCTGTTCCGGCTGTAATAATATCTGGATATTTTTCCTTATCAACTTTTGCCTGTCTATAGCTTGTACCTTCTGCTGGTGTTGCTTCCAAATTATATAAGTTTCCGGTTTCTTCTTGAAATTTAACCATTTTATCTCTCATAAAATCGAGAACCTCTAAAGCAAATTTTTTACCTTTTGGAGTTGTAATATCTTCTTCCAAAAAGTTAATTAATGCTTCGTTCATTCCGCAAATTCCGATTGTTGCAAAATAGTTTCCAAAATAAGAGTTTCTTAATGTTTTAACATCTTCCAAATAATGTCTCGAATAAGGATAAAGCCCTTTTTCCATAAAGTTATCCAAAGCTTTTCTCTTAATCTCCAAACTCTCTTTTGCCAAATCCATCAAATGATCTAACTTCTTCAAAAATTCTGTCTTTGTTTTTGAAGTATATCCAATTCTAGGCAAGTTAATAGTGACTACTCCAACAGATCCTGTTTTTGGAGAAGAACCAAATAGTCCTCCGCCCCTCTTATACAATTCCCTATTATCCAATCTTAGTCTGCAACACATTGACCTTGCATCATCCGGACTCATATCTGAGTTAACAAAGTTTGAAAAATAATTGATTCCGTATTTTGCTGTTGCCTCCCACATCGCTGTTAAATTCGTATTATCCCAGTCAAAATCCTTTCCAATCGAAACGGTTGGGATTGGGAATGTAAATGGCCTGCCAGATGCATCTCCTTCCATTAAGCCCTCATAAAAGGCTTTAATAAACATATCCATTTCTGGCTGGAAATCTCCGTAGATTTCTTTTTGTGGCAAACCTCCGATGATTACGGGCTGTTTTGCCAAGTGTGCTGGAGCCTTAATATCTAAAGAAACGTTTAAAAATGGTGTCTGAAATCCAACACGTGTTGGAACCATGCAGTTGTACAAAAACTCCTGCATTGCCTGCTTAACCTGTTTATAATTTAAGTTGTCGTATCTGATAAACGGAGCTAATAATGTATCAAAGTTTGATACGGCGTTTGCTCCGGCTGTTTCTCCCTGCAATGTAAATAAAACGTTTACTAATTGACCCAAAGCTGTCCTAAAGTGCTTTGGAGCTTTTGCTTCCAATTTTCCTTGGACTCCGCCAAATCCTTTTATTAAAAAGTCATATAAATCCCAACCTGCGCAATATGGAGCCAATAATTCCAAATTGTGAATGTGAAAATCTTCGTTAGCCGCAGCATCCCGGATCTCTTTTGGATAAATCTTGTTTAACCAATATTTTTTAGAAATATATGAGCCAACATATTGGTTCAATCCCTGTAAAGAAAATGTCATATTGGCGTTTTCTTTGACCTGCCAATCAATCTCTTTCAAATAGCTATCAATTTTTTCAGAAGATTCATCGTTTACTTTTGATGCTTCACGGATTGCTCTTCTTTGCTCTCTATATATAATGTATGACTTAGCTGTATCTACTAAATCCTCCAACATTAAAGCTTCTTCAACAATATCCTGAATTTGCTCGATACTTGGCACTTCCCCCTTCTTAAATCTGCGATTTAATAAGTGAACGACTTTATCAGAGACCTTTTTGGAAATTTCTCCGTTGCCTTGCCCAGAAGCTTCCAAAGCCTTGTGAACCGCATTAGCAATTTTGTTTTCGTCAAAAGCCACAATGGTTCCGTCTCTTTTTTGCACTTTTTCTACATTATTTTTGCTTGGTGTCATATATTAAACCTATTACTTAATAATCTTTTCTACTGCAACTCGTAATTTTTGATATAAATTTTCAAAACCTCGTCGGCTTATCTATATTAATTGATAAACCTTCTCTCTTTTTAAAATTTCTCTCTAAAAATTCCTTCGTTTCGCTACGAAAAATTATTAAGTAATAGGTTCTTTTTTGCAGACAAAAAAAGGGCCTACGCCTTGTTAAACTCGCTACCTGATACTTCTTTTTCTGCAAATTTATTTTTTTGCGGGTAAAAATATCGGGTAACGAGTTTATATTAAATTTATTACCTTAAAATTCTTATCTAAAAAAGTTTTAAAGTAATAAATCTGATATATTTTTTAATTATTACTATATTTTACTCTAGCAAGAAATCAGGTCAAGTCTTGACTAAAAATTTTTTACAGGTAAAATCTTTTTTAAAAAATCAAGCAACAAAAAAGCCCTTTTGAATCGGGCTTTTTATAATTTTTATTAGAATTTTGTGGCAATAACCGAAATTTTCATTTCTCCTTTTTTCAAAGTGTTATCTTTTACTGCTCCAAAAATTATCTGAGCCTTTGAATCAACATTTTTTGTTATAACTTCGGCTGATTTAGAAATTTCATTTAAAGTGACATCGTTTCCAAAGACAGAGAATAAAACTCCTTTTGCTCCCTTAATAGAAAAATCTAATAATGGAGAATTAATTGCCGCCAATGCCGCTTGCACTGCACGGTCCGGTCCCGAAGCGCGGCCGACTCCAAATAAAGCGTTTCCAGAATTTTTCATAATAGAAGCTAAGGAGGCAAAATCAATATTAATAATTCCAGGAACTAAAATTAGATCTGTTATCCCTTGGACTGCTTCTCTTAAGACATCGTCGCAAATTGAAAACGCGTTTGATACTGTTGTCTTCTCATCAATTATTTTTAAAAGCTTGTCGTTTGAAATTATTAAAAGGGAATCTACTTTTTCTTTTAAATTTTCCATTGCCTTTTCTGCAATCTTCTTTCTTTGCTCCCCTTCAAAAGAAAATGGAGTTGTCACAACTGCTATTGTTAAAATACCAAGACTCTTGGAAATTTCAGCAACAATCGGAGCTGCCCCGGATCCCGTTCCTCCTCCCAAGCCGCAAGTGATAAAAATCATATCAGCTCCCTTCAAATTTTTTAGAATCTCTTCCTTGTCTTCTTCTGCAGCTAATTTCCCCAAATTCATATCCATTCCGGTTCCAAGTCCACGAGTTGTATTTTTGCCAATTAAAATCTTCTTTGTAGCTTTGCAAAAATGAAGCGCTTGAGCGTCAGTGTTCACACCGATTAGCTCAACCTGCTGCATATCAAACTTAGCCATGCGAGAAATAGTATTAGAGCCAGACCCTCCTACTCCGATGATTTTAATTTGAGGATTCATAAAAATAATTAAAAAATTTACGAATTACGAATTCGTAAATTAATAAACATTCGTAATTCTTTGTTATTACGGAATGAAAATTCTGAAAATCTTTTTGATTTTTGAACCCCACCCCTTTGTAAGTCCCAGTATACTTGCTTCTTCGTCAAAATCAACCCCCCCAAGCGCCAAACCAGCAACAGTGGCTAAGGAAGGGTCATCCTGTATGCCAACAATTCCCTTAGGAACTCCTATTTCACAGTTAAGCTCTAAAGTGGCTTTAGTAAGTTCTTTTATCTTTGGAAGCTTGGCTCCTCCGCCAGTCAACACAATTCCTCCTGGCAACATTTTGTGTTTTCCAATCTTTTTTAATTCTTTTTGAACTAAGTCTAAAATTTCAGAAACTCTTGGCTCAATAATATCAACTAAGTCTTTTTTAGTGAACAAGAGTGATTCAGATTTATCAAATATTTCTATCTTTTTATGGGATTGGTCTTTAACAATCTCTTTGTCCTTATCTTTCTTGTTAAAAACGCAGGTTCCATGCTGTTTTTTAATAGATTCGGCAATAGCCACTTCTGTTTTTAACCCAATAGCAATATCATTTGTAATATTAGAAGATCCTATTGGGAAAATTGCAAGGTGAATTAAATCCCCTTCTTCAAAAACCGCTAAAGAAGTCGTAGAATGCCCAATATCAATTAAAGCAACCCCCAACTCTTTTTGTTGGGGTGTTAAAACTGCTTTTGCAGCAGCTAAAGGAGATGGAACAACGTCATTGATCTGAACCTTTGAACTTAAGACTGCCTGAGTCAGATTTAAAAAATCTCTAGAAAAAATACAAAGCAAAAGAACTTTTGCCTCAAGTCTGACTCCTGTTAAATCTAATGGCTGTTTAATTCCTTTTTGGTCATCAATAATAAATTCTCTTTCAATAACATCCAAAACTTCATAGTTTCCCGGGAGGTTTATCGCTTTTGTTGCTTGTATAACTCTATCAACATCTTCCTTGGAAATTCTTTGGTCAGCTCTTGAAACTGAAATAATGCCGTCAGATGGGGTCACATAAATATGATTTCCACCAATATTCACCGATACAGAGCTGATTCTTTTATTGCAGTCTCTTTCAATCCCAGCCATTGCAAGCTGAACATTTTTTGCAGTCTCTTCAACGTCTTCCACACATCCCTTTCTTAATCCAGAAGAAGGAATCTCAGCATAAGATAAAACTTCGCATTCATTTTGCTTTTTTTGGATAACCAAGCACTTAATACTGTTTGTCCCAATATCTAAGCCTGTAACGATATTACCTTTTGACATTTATTTAAAAAATTTTGATAAATACTTTTCTTGCTTCTGCTCCATTATTAGAGCTTCTCTCTCTGACTTTTCATGGTCATACCCCAACAAATGTAAAATTCCATGAATAAAAACTTTCATTGTTTCGTAATTAACAGAAACTCCATATTTCTCTGCATTTTCTTTTACAACATCAGGGCAAATCACAATTTCTCCCAAGCAGTCGTCTTCGTTTAATTCAAACGAAAGAACGTCTGTTGGCTTGTTCTTTTTTCTAAAAGTTTTGTTAAGTTTTTCAATCTCTTCTTTGCTAACAAAAGCTAGAGATACCGTCTCCGATTCTTTATTTTCGCCCTTTAATACATTTTTTGCAACTGTGGAAAACTTCTTCTTATCCACGGCGAATTTCGTGAGGTTATTTATTTCAATCATTACTGTATTTTACACCCTTTTATATATTTTCTCAAAGTCGGGTGCAGGCACCTTCTATGGTTTTCTCAAAGTCGGGTGCAGGCACCTTCTATGGTTTTCTCAAAGTCGGGTGCAGGCAC
>Ga0172381_10006746_pt1 | contig 11469 bp, 17 predicted proteins | sample Leawel6488metaG_FD_119754 | JGI IMG/M metagenome (GOLD analysis project Ga0172381, IMG submission 119754) | Leachate microbial communities from a municipal landfill in Southern Ontario, Canada - Leachate well 64-88 metaG | ecosystem: Engineered > Solid waste > Landfill > Unclassified | place... | reverse complement strand
TTTGTTGGCCCAGGACAATTGGAAGCGGAAATTATCCCCGGCATCCTCAGCACCGGAAAGATAGAACACAAATACGGCGCTTATATCACTGGCACCGTCCCAGCGTCCGGGGATGTGCTCACGAAAGAACATTTCCTCATCATCGTTATTGTAAATCGGGAAGGAATAGCCCGCATTTGCTCCGTAGGTTACAAAAGTCGGCTTGGTTACCCCACCAATGCGCCCGGCATAAAGCTGTGGTCTGAGAGTGAGGCCGCGCTTGGCATTCCCGGCGTAGGTTATCCCGCCCTCGTAATCGATCTGCATATAGTTTCCGCCCGCAATATCCCCGAAGGCGGGCAGGGGGTAGGGTGAGAAGAAAATAATCCCGTCCTCCGGATGTCGCCGGAGCACGTAGCCGCATACAACGTTATACCCGCTGGTGGGTGGCGTATTCTGTAAGCCGCCCGCGACGGTATCCGATAGATAGAGCGTGTCACCCTCGGCCCAGCCCGGAGTCTGTGTGTCAAAGCCCCGCACCATGCCGAACGTCGTCACAAATCCGCTGGTATTTTTGGGGATCGCCATTGTGGCAATGCCTCGCGCCCGTGCATTAGCGAGCGTGTTGGCCTGCGATAGTGCCGCGCTAGGGCGGTAGGCCACCGAGCCAACAGGATGCAGAATCGCGCCATTGGGGAAATCCGCCCCGGTATCATTCCAGACAAGCACCTGCATCTCCTGCCCGATTTGCAGGGTAACGGGTGACGTTCCACCAGCCTGGGATATTGCCAGAGTCTGATCAGTGGCGTCCCAATACAGCCGCCCTTGCAGATAGTCAAACGGCGTCGGCGGGTTGGTGTTGAATGTCAAGGACGGGACAGGCTCATATACCGTCTCGTTCCGTGCCACCATAGTCTATACCGAGCCTTCCGAGATGAGCAAGGTCTTGTCCCCTGATCCGGCATGGATGGCATAGAACGCGCCACGGTAGAGGTTGTCCTGCGATAGCGACATATCGAAGGTGGCCCCGCTGGCGTTGAGTCGGTGGCCCTCATTGACCGCCGGGGTGCCCGAAGTCCATTTAAGGTACATGACGGTATCGGAGTCATTCTGGAACTCGATGTAGACCCGGTCAGCATTGGCGGCGATAATCTCAGTCCCGCCGCTACCGAATGACACCGCACTCTGTACCCAGGTGGCTGGCACTGGCCCAGATACCGTAATAGCATCACCGTTGACCGGCATGACTACCGAAGTACCGGCGCTGTTTTCCCCATAGATTTTTTGATACCCGCCGCCGTTAGTTTCCCAGTCGCTCATTATTCCCCCTAACAGAAAAAGCCCGCATGAAACAGCAATCAATAGCTTGCTATTCCGTGCGGGCTTACCGGTGAAGGCAATCCCAACCTAATTACATTATACCACAGATATTAGATAGAAAACAAACCTTACTCTTGCCACTTCCCGCGCGCCTTGCGATTGAATGCAAAAGCCGCGCAGATCGCATCGTCCAGGAGGACGAGGCAGTAATGAATAATCTCCACTAAAGCCCGCATGGCCGCGTATTGCTCCGGCGTCCAATCCAGGGCCAGGACTATGCGCCGCAATTCGTCCGCCTTCTGTTCGCTCATGGCAGGATCAGCCCCAGGAGCACATAACGATACCACAACCCCACAACCGTTGAGAGCGCCAGCAGGGCGAGGGTATAGACGATGATAGCCCCCACGACCTCCCCGATGCGCTGCGCTGACGTGCGCTGTGGCGTCAGAATCTCCGAAGCCACCTCCGGCTCATTCACCACGGTATCCGGTAAATCTCTGAATTTAGCCATGCTTACCTCCCGGCAATCATCTAAAAGCCGCCCTGTGTGGGGCGATTTGTCCGCATGAGTTTACAGTCACAATGCCAGCCGCCGCACTTCAAATTACGACCCTGGGGCATAAAGCCACTGCGCTTCCATTCGTCCCCGGTATGCACCTGACCGTTAAGCCGGGCGCAATCGTCACAGTGCTGCACCGTAGCCCCTAAGACCCATTCGTAGCGTTCCTCCGGGTGGCCTAATGCCTGTGCGATATTCGCCAACCCCAACGCCCCCAGTACCCACAGGGAGAGCCGCTGTCCCAGGGCGGGTAGCATAATATCCCCGGTCTCAGGATCGAAGAATCGGCGCTCGTACAGGTCTTCGCTTAGATTGTCGATGCTGTCCAGGGCGACTTGCTGATAGTCACGAATTACCAGGAAGTCGGCGGTTTCCAATTCACGATAGGATTTCTCGGAGGCTGCCAGGTACAGCGATACCGAGATAGCCATGATGAGCGCGGCTAACTCCTGCTCGTAACGGTCGCGGTCTATCTCGCCTTTCGCAGCCTGTTCGGCCAATAGCTGCATCGAGGCCGAGAATTGCAATAGCTCCTCATTCGCTGCTTCAATCCCCAGCGTTGGCACGTTAACCGGCACGTTCCAGCGATTGACCCGCAGCGCATTGGTGAACGGTGGGAGAGTGGGGCGGATCAGGGGATTCTCCGGCGTAATCTGTGACTTTTCTTCCGGTGGATAGCCCAGGAGTTCCCGCGCCTCGTCGTGGGTGATAGGCATTTGACCCGTCACGGTATCCGAGAGCGTGCGCACTGCCTGCGCACGCGCCTGGACAATTTGCGCGTCTTCAATCTCGGTATTCTCCAGGATGGAGGGCCATTCCCGCCCGTCGGTTTTCGGGTCAAGTTCTCCAATGTCATAGCCGTTCGCCGGTTTCGGCAGTGCCCCGATCATAATCAAGCGGTCAATTAGCGGCCTGAGTATTTCCGGCTCGGCATAGGTCTTTTGCCGTGCCCGAATCGTACCGGCCCATTGACGAGAATCTTCCTGCGCACTGGCCAGCTCCCCGGCGGCGCTCCCCATAAGGATGCGTTTGGGAATGCCGGAGGCCGCCGAGATAAGCGACATTGCCACATCGAACGGCCCCGAAATGTCAATGACTGACGGCGCGCCTAATTGCTGCGCTTCGATACCCCGCATTAGGAGTACCCGCAGCGGGTCGTGGGCATAGCGGTATATCTCCTCTTCCAATTCCGAGCGCTTGGTGGTGGTATCCATGTCATAGCCCTCTTTGGGGCCAAACATCGTGCCGGGTCGCATCCCCAACCAGGTAGCCTCAGCACTGCCGCCCACGAGCTTAACCAGGTCGTCCAGGCGATTCAGTACCTTGAGCAAGCGGGGCGTGCCGTAGGTATCGGAGTTTAGCTTACCGTCTGCGAGATGAAGCACCCGCGTCCAGTGGACAAGTTTTTGCCCGCTTAGGTCACCCATGCTCACATCGATGCTGTATAGCTCCGGCATCCCGTAACGCGGCGAGGCGGGATCATGCACCCAGGAGGCGATGGTTGCGCCTTTCTCATCGAGTGGGCGCAGGTACAGCACATCTTGCGGGCTTTTGAGTACCCCGGCCTTAAGCGGCGTTTTCAGGTCGGTGCTGTCTTTGGTGCCGATCAATAGCACACCGTACCGCCCGATGCCGCTCAGGCGGTCGGCGCGCGTCAAGGCCGACCACACCCGCAAGCGGTTGGAGAGTTCTTCCCAGGCGTCACAGAACGGCGTGTCGGTTTCGTCGCTCTCGGAAATCATCGGCGGGCGCTTCCAGGTGTCTTGCGCCGGCAGGTCTACCACCCGCGAGGCGATGTCCCCGCGCTCATACCGCTGCATGTAGTAATCGTAGTCCGGGTTGCGTTCATAGCCCAGGACGGTGTAATAATCACGGTTGCCCTCGTAGGCATATTGCCCCAGGGCCCGCGCCAGCATATCCCGGCTCATTTGTGCCGCCAGGGTCATGAGTTCTTGCTCTTTCTCGTTACCCATTACCACACCGCCCCCGCGCTCTTTTGTGTGCGCATATTGACCCCCTGCCCGTAACGTACCGCGTCAATGTAGTGATTATTCCGATCCACCGGCACCTTAAGCGAGTCGCCGTCTTTGTTCTTCTGCCATTGGAATTGCTGGAACTCCTGGATGGCATGGACACACCGCGGATCAATGACTATAGTGTGCTGCTTCAGCCATTGGATGCTAAACCATACCGAGTCGCGGCCCTTCTCCGCCGGTAGTGCATGGACGCCGTGCTGTCGCAATTCTTCTATGCTCTTCGGCTCGGCACTGTCACAGTACACATAATCGCTACCGATCATCTGTTTAACTAGATCCGCTAACACGTCATTAGTTAGCCCGCGTTCATAGATCTCATCGAATAGGTAAAGCTCTTTCTTGTCAGGATTGTACCCCATGACGGCCAGGGCCGCCGGATCAGACGAAAAGCCGAAGTCCAGGCCGTTGTAGAATTTATCCGTATGGGCGCGCCGCTCGCTTAAATCCTCTACCCGCCAGTTGGTGAACACGACGTCGCCCAGCGTGCCCCAGTTCCCCAGGGTGTACACGTCGCGGAAATAGGCATCACGCTCATTCTCCAGGTCTTTGATGTCATCGGCCGTCAGGAACGCATTGTCTTTGTACGTCGTTTTAAGGATCAGTAAATCTGGTGTAGCGAGTTCCTGCTGTGAATCAGTCCAGCCCCCGAAGTACTCACCATAGAGCCAGTGCGTTCTGAGGATTGGGTTGAATGATAGCGTCATGCGCTTCGGTTTGTCGCTCTGGCCCCGCTGCCGTTTGTAGAGCTGCTTCAAGCTGTCGCGGTCGGTCTCGGTCGCTTCCTCTACCCAGATATCCGTAATCACCCCGCGCGCTGGGATCATCGATTTGAGCTTCTCTACATCATCCAGCCCGGCGAACATGATTTGATAGCCATTACTGCAAGTAATGATCATTTCGCTTTTGTTGACCGTGAACAACTCAGACAGTCCCCAGCCACCAATGATCTTGATGATCTCATTGAACACTGACCGGCGGATAGTGCGACCCACAGCGCGACAGACAAGATAGTTCCGCCCGCCGTTCAATAGATCGACTACACACCGCTGGGCCAGAAAGACAGACTTCCCAGACGACGCGCCGCCGAAGAATACCTGTGTCCGCTGCTCTGCCGTCAGGTAGGGCAGGTACACGGCGTTATGGTGGCGTTGGTCAATCTGTATCGTCTTGTCCATTGAAGTACTCTACTCGAATCGTCATCGGCTCACCGCTGGCCCCGGTGACTTCATTCTTCTGCGTAGGTGCATAGCCCCTGGGCGCGCCCTTCATCGTCAAGTACCATTTCGCTGTCGTAGTGTCCTTCTCTTTTAGTGCGTTTAGGATCACCGCTTCCGCCAGATCGATTGTCTTTTCTACCTCATCGTCGTAGACTTCCCGAACGGCCTTGACTTCCATGCAGAAACGGCGGGCGGTATGCCAGGCGCAGCCGACACGGGCGGCGATGGTGCTAATAATGCCGCCGCTACCCGGTATCACCTCTATAAAATCACGCGCCTTGTATGCCATACCACTCGCTTATTTCGCAGATTATCCCAAGTTATCCCAAATCATAGTAATCTAATGCTATTCTAATAATCTTGCTCTATACTAATAATATCAAGAACGGAGGACAGAGATGAAAACGATTGATGCCCGGTTGTCGGCGTAGGCCAGCAGGCGCGCCCGTTGGTCGTCATCCATGAGGCTGAGGTCAGTACGCTGCACCACGACCAACTCCCGCCCGTCAGTCTGCACCACCCTGACCGGTATCCCCAGGTCGGCGGCGGCTTGCAGTGTCTTATTGCCCGCAATCACGACGCCCTCAGCATCGGCCAGGATAGAGCGCCCAGCGCCGTATTCCTCTAGGCTATGCGCGACCATGTAGGCCCCGCGCTCCGTGCCCTTGTTGGCATTCCTGGGGTCGGGTTGCAAGTCGGTGATGCTGTCAATGGTTTTCGGCATTCTTACGCTTCCCCTATTTTGTTACTCTCGGCGTCACATCCAGCGGATCCCCTAATGCCACGTTCGATATCCGCCGTGCTCTTCCGTAGCACTTCCGCCAGCAGGTCTACCCCGCATTCCTGAGCCATGACGAAAAGGGGAATTGCCACGTCGGCAATCTCAGAGGCGGGCGGATATTCGCCATCGAATACGCAGCGGGCCACCTCGCCGAGTTCTTCCATCGCCTTCTTTAGCTGCCGGTCTACGATGTCCCACGGCGTGCGGCCATTGAGGTAGCCGCGCTTAGTCACATTGCGGTATACCGTGCGTTGGAGGTCGTTTAGATCGATGTGGTCATTTCCCATTTAGGCACTCCATAATTCCAATCTTGCAGCATTCTGAGGTAGCATTCGGCTTTATATCGTCGTATCGCGTGTATCGATACTGTATATACAATTATACCACACACTGCGCCTGACAGGAAGATGATAAGTGCTTTCATATCCCAAACAACACCCGCGCCAGAATGCGCAAGATGACAAATAGCACCCCGCCCAGGATCACCCGCAAACAGCCCGCGTAACGTTGCTCATTCATTGCCGCATCCCCAACCAGGCCGCCACGGCCCCCACGGCTATTTGCAGCGCCGCCAGCATGCCGGTCGTCGTTTTCTGATTAACCTTCATCTCAGCAGTGTCCGATTCTACGCAGCGCAGCCGCTCTTCATGGTCGGCGAGCTGCTCCTGAGTATGCACCATCCCCTGTAGTATCTTTTCACTGGCTCTGAGACGGCTCTCGTGGTCGGCCAACACCCCGGTCAGGTCGGCGCGCAAGGCCCTAATATCGTCGCGCATCCCGGTAACGTTCTCGGTGATAACCGCCAGTTCAATGGATGATTTCGATGCAGCCGCCATGTTGCCCCCTGTTACCTCTCGCCCAAAATCGCCATGATGTATGCCATCACGGCGTCAAACTGCTCGTCATTACTCAGCCGGTGCTCACAATGCAGGCTCTCGATATAAGCGCGCAGCTTCCGCAGATTTCCGCGATAGATCATCGCTTCCCAGGCATTGAGGATCAGCGCCCCGATCAAGCCAATGAGGCAGGCCGCAAAGATTCCAAAGGCCACGTCGTTCATAGCTTATCCTTCCCCTATCGGAAAATGTAGGCGCTCATATTCCTCGGTTGCTATGAGCAGTCTATCAAATTCCGCCCCCTGCTCTGGCGTCATATCAGACAATCTCATCAGCTCGTAGATGCGCTTTGTAGCCTCAATATACTGTTGATCGGTCATGGTGTCCCCAATCTGGATAGAAAGCTATGCACATTTGAATATCTATCGCGGTTTCTATCCATTTTTGTCTACTTACAGCAACGCCGCCAGTTCATCGGCCTTCACGTCAGCCGCTTCCAGGGCCTCGGCTTGCGCCCGTAGGCTTGCCGCAATCAGCAACAGCGCGGCGGCCTGCTCTTTCAGTTTCTCCGCCTCTGATAAAATCGTATCCTTCACGCCCATCATATCCTCCTGAATCTCTGTCAGTAATTCCTCTGCTGTGGCGTCTGGCTCATCTTCTGGCAGTTCGGCGGCCACGGCGGCTATCTGCGCATCCGTAGCTCGATTGTCAAATAGGGCCGCATCACCAAAGCCGAGCTTGACAAACAGCGCCGCCTCGTTTGCCATCTGTGTCGTCGTCTTGAGCGGCTCGCCGCTAACCCCGGTATCGATCACCGCCAAGCCCGGAACGACCAACCACATCGGCGCGTTAGTTGCTACCCAGGACTGTACGTGATAGGCCGTGTCAGTGTCAGAGCGTAGCGGGTGATAGCACATCGGGATTACCAGGTCAACCAGGCTGTCATTCAGCCAGGCCGGCCAGTTCTGCGCCCAACGGTTCCAATCGTCTTTATAGGCCTTCACAGCTACCGATAGCGTCTTGCCCTCGGACGCCTCGGCTATGCGCTCTATCGCGTCCGTTACCGCGGCGGCGGTGTAATGGGCGGTGCTGTCGATCGTGGGGCTGCGCATATAATCGAGGTGGAAGCCGTCAATATCTGGCACGGCTTGCAGGATCGCGCTCACAATCGCGGCCATCTTCACGCGGGCGGCCTCAATGCCGAAATTAGTGAAGGCTACGCCCGAACACTTCCAGGACGAATTAAGCCCGTAGAGGTCCGCCCCAAAGCACAGCCAGGCATGGACCCGCAGCCCGGCCCCGTGCGCTGCCGTGGTCAGGTAGGCGAGGGCGGCGTAATTCGAGGTATAGCCATTATAGTAGAAAATATCAGTCACCCCGTCCGCTGCATAGCGCGTTATGAGCGCGTCAGCTTCGGCGGTCGTGTCGGCCACTGTTTTTTGTACCCATACTGCAAGCATGTTCTACTCCTTCAATGCCGCGACAACGGCGGCGCTCTCTTCGTCGTCTTCGATTATATCCGGTTCGGCATCCTGGAGAGTTTGCAAGAGTTTGATCATATCGGGAAGGTCACAAGCAGGAAAGTCAAAGCATATACCTGCCTCCTCTGTGCCCGGCAGGGGATACCAGATACAGCACCCCACGCCGTCAGGGTACTTGATTTTGTCGGCCCGCAAGTCGCCTTGTACGTGTACGCGGCTCACAGTATCCCCTCTTCCATGACGTGAATCTCTCCGGCCTTGAAATTGAAGCTTTTCCAGTCGCTTTTATTGAGCGTGAACAGGGTCGCGCCGAGACAGCGCCCGCCGTGCTCTTCGTTCCATTCGTCCACCAAGTCGGTGAAGATTTGCAGATCCTCAAGGTACTCCGGAAGCTCCATCCACTCCCGCCACCCGTCTTCCGGTAGCAGATGCTCCCCGCCGTCCTTCGACCCAAGCACCCCGGCCTCGCCGAGGATGTACAGCGGCCTCAGCCCGGCGGCGGCAAATGCTCTATCCATTTCTTGCCAGCGCCCGGCATGATAGGGCCACCAATCCAGTAGCCCATCCGCGTCCTTATTCGCCCACCAATAGGCATGATAGCCGATGGCGCCGCCTGCCGCTACCAGATCCCGCACTGCCGGTATCATATCTGCAAACTGGCTCTCGTGGGGATTCCCGACTGCGGCACAGAAGATGACCGGCTTCTGAGTCATTCCCAGGACACGCAATGCCGCAATAAACCCGCGCTCAAACTCTACCACCTGGGCAATGTTGGCGGGGTCATTGGATTTCAGTACCTCATTCAGGCTCTCGACGAAATCGATGTACTGCTCCCAGCCCGCAATATCCCGCGCTAACAACTCCGCCCAGGTGAGCGGGTTCATGCTGCTCAGATAGGCGTCCTGCTCTTTTGCGGTGGCATAGTGCCGGTACACCACGCGCGTCTCCGGTGATAATTCCTTGATCGTCTTAGCAAGGCCCGGATTGCCCACGAGCTTAATCACACCCGGCTTGACGTGCTCCACGTAGGATTTGAAGGCCTCTTCAATCCCGATGATGTCTTGCACGTGAAACCCAAGCGGGTGTAGGCCCGCGATGTACTCCGGCTCTTCCGGTTCTGGTTCCTCTGGCTCCGGGTTATCGTCGCCACCGATGATGTGAAACACCTCACAGGCGGGATAGTTCGTATTCAGGAACGTGTCAATGGGGGCCATATCCTCAGTTGTGGGCAGGTTCTCCCATGCCACGGTAACCGACTGCGGGGAAGCGCCCACAACAACAACCGGCGGCTCCTCTGGCTCTTTGGGTTCTTCTGGTTCCCCTGGCTCTGCATCCGCAACGGTACATTCGAAGTCGTCAAGGTAGCAATCATTATGCCGGTGCCGCCAGATAGACGTCATGCGCACAAAGATTGTTACCTTGGCCTTGTCGCCGCTTTCGGCATCTGCCGGGTCGGCAATTGCCTCCACCTCGATTTGATCCCACACATTGTAAATGTGGCGGCCCTTGCTCCAAACAATTCTATCCGAGAGCGGGTCTTTGCCGCCGGTGGGGTCAATGCCGATGTGGAATGTAATATTTCGCTGTGCATCTGTAAGGCCTGGGGTGCCCGCTTCTTTCGAGAAAGCTCCTTTTCCAACGCCGGTACTCTGCTCTGGATCGTCGTCTTTCAGGCTACTCCATGCGTGCGCCCAGATAGACGCCGTGACTTGCTGCCCTTTATCAGCTCTGATGCGGCGATAAATGCAGGTATCGAATATCCGCCCATAGCCGAACAGCTTGAAGCTGTGATCCCCGGAGTGCACCCGTTGTTTTTTGAATGCCGGTTCGGATACTCCGGTTTCCGGTTGACACATACCGTCAACATTGTCATGATCCCAATCTGGCACATAATCAGGGTCATGGAGATAGGCTAAATCCCAACCGGCTGGGCGAGGCGTGTTGCCCCACTCAACTTTGTAGCGGCTGTCAGGATCACGCATCGGGATGCAGGTCACGCCTAATTTAGTACCATCTTCGAATGAATCAAAAGTATAAGTCATGCAATGCCCCCGATCACGCACAGAATAACAAACAGCGCGGCGGCGGTCATTACTCGAATGATCCACAGCCGCGCTATCATGCCAACCTCACCAATCGCAACCCAGTTATAATCCGGCTCGCCTTCCAGCCTGAAAGCGCATACCGCGACGTGGTAAGCTGCTTAAGCTCCCCGTCCCACGGGTCGGCTATCATAGCGGTATCGGCTTCCAGGTCTACGGAGACGATCAGGACAAAGTGCTGATTCCAGCTTTTGCCGTCAAATACTTTCCGCTTCGGATCAAAGGCCACCTCGGCAATGAGCGGCCCGTTCACCAATTCAGCGGCGATGTACTCCATGTCTGCGGCGGTATCCCGATAATGGATAGCGCCACGCGTCTCCGGTGATTTCAGCATCAGATCAGGAAAAGCAACGGGTATATTTTCAAGATTGCTCAGTAGGTTACCGTTGAACGCCCCGGCCTTCCTCAGAAGTTTGGCCGTATCCACCGGGTCCATAAACGTGATGCCGTAGACAATCTGAGCCAGCATCGCCACGCAGACAACAAAACAACCGGCGGTTCCGAACGTTGTCCCGCCCGCGTACTCGAAGTTACGCCACAGAACATTATTCTGCGAATAGCGCAGCAGGTCAGACCAGTCTATCTTTTCCGGTAGAGGCTCAGGAGTATCCACCGGCTCCGGGTCAGGCGCTTCCCCCAGGAATAGCACGTTGCCCGTGGCGATGAACTCATGCCACGTGAAGCCCTCGCCGTCAGGGAAGGCGACCGCGAGCCGCTGGGGTGTATTTTGCGCTGCGTTCATTTGTGATTTACCAATCTACGCAGTATGAGGTACACCACTGCCAACCAGGAGGTAGGTGGCCTGGTTCGCAATCAGTGCAGCAATGAAAACCCGCGCCAATCCAACAGCGCCCGCCTCAGAGCACACCACGTCACCGATAATCCCGGCACAGGACAGACCAAAGACCACGCCCGCCACAACCAGGAGCGCGCCGCCCATAATCAGGCGCTTGTGGATCCCCTCTAAGGCGTCGTATCGTTCACGTAATCCCGGAACGTAAGAGAACGCCAGCGACAACAAAATCCCCGCAAGCTCTGCCAGCTTCTCAGCAGTCATGTATTCACCTCTCTGATATAGTTTGTGTCATCATCCTTACCTCTGGGGTAAGATTCGCAACATAAAACAGTGCCCACCCCTCACCCATCCTGGGCGGTGGC
>Ga0172381_10006745_pt1 | contig 11469 bp, 14 predicted proteins | sample Leawel6488metaG_FD_119754 | JGI IMG/M metagenome (GOLD analysis project Ga0172381, IMG submission 119754) | Leachate microbial communities from a municipal landfill in Southern Ontario, Canada - Leachate well 64-88 metaG | ecosystem: Engineered > Solid waste > Landfill > Unclassified | place... | reverse complement strand
TCGCATGGCTCAATTAAGCAAAGCTTGATTTCGCATGGCTCAATTAAGCAAAGCTTGATTTCGCATGGCTCAATTAAGCAAAGCTTGATTTCGCATGGCTCAATTAAGATTTGTTCAATAAAAGCCGTCCCATCGGAACGGCGTGTCACACAAATTCGATCGCCTTGCCCGGGCAAGTCGCCACGCAGGCATTGCACAAGGTTTTATTCGGGCCAAACCGGCGGCATTCATTGGGATTGGAACAAATCACGACTCCGTCCTCCACCCGCAGAATCGCCTTGTCTCCTTGCGGCCCCAGACCGATCGCGCAGCGGGTCGGTTCGGCCGCGACGTTCACCGGGCAAGCAACCACACAATTCCCGCAACCGAAACATTTTTCCAGATGGATAATCATCCCGGTCAACGATGCCTTGCCGAATTCAACCTCAAATTCCCTGAGTTTTGCCAAATTATCCTTATATTTTTCTACCCCTAACAAAGGAGTGCAATTATCAACTTTCTTTTCCCGCCCCAGAAACCCGACGGCAAATGCCATACAGGTCGGCAAACCGCACTTTTTGCAGTTTGTCTTTGGCAGGAGCATATAAATCTCCATTGCGCCAACCATTTTTACCTCCCGCAAGAACTAACCCGGTCATATCGGGAAACGAACAATAATCAATACTAAACAATATCGCAAAGCTCGGACAATTCCTTTATTTTTTTCCAGGCGATATTTTCCAACGCCGAATCGTAAGGATAAACCGCAACACCATGCCGGGTCAGGTCAAACGCCCCGACATCGTTGATCCCGTCACCCACAAAAATGATTTCGTCGGTCGGAACGCGATGTTTTACGGACAATTCCTTGATCCGGGCAACCTTGGCCGCGGTTTGTCCCAATCCGTAATTTATTTTGGAAAAATTTCCGGCAACATCGAATTCCAGCGACGCATGGGAAAAAAATCCGTCGGCGCCGACCCCCCGGGCCACCGCTTCCACGTAAGTATCGATCCCCCCGGAAATCAAATAAACCGCATATCCTTTTTGCTTGATAAAAGTAACTGTTTCGCGGGCGTCGGCCTTCAATAAGACATCACTCATCAGGGCTTTGATTAAAATCTGCGTTGCTTTGCCGCTATTTTTATACATCTCTTCAATAATGCGGATCCCCTCGGTAAAAGACATCTGGCCGCTTTCGGTCTTTTCGTATATTTCGGGCAACCGCTCGATCGGACATCCCAAACCGGCGGTCAGCAAATCCCACGACGACCGGGTTTCCACCAAGGTTCCGTCAACATCAAAACAGATAAGTTTATTCTTACCGGAATTATCCATATGTCAAAAATATTTCAGTATCCGCGATGCGGGATTTTGCTCTTCGGTCATGGCGGCAAGCCCCGGCTTGGCCGGCGACAACGACCGGTCAACCGCCTTGATGATCTCTTCGGCCCCAACCGCCAATTTGCCATAGCCAAATCGCGACATAATTTCGGCGTTATGCTCTTCCTGCCCCGGGATCGGATCGGTCATGATCATCGGCTTTCCCAAAGCCAAACATTCTGAAATTATCAAGCCGCCGGGCTTGCTGATCACCGCGTCGGAAATCTTCATATACTCATCCATACGGTTGGTCCAGTTGACCAGCTTGAAATTTTCGGGCCGGCGGGGAATATCTTCTTTGATCTTGCGATAAAGCTTGTCATTGCCGCCGCAAACCACCGCCAGATTGATTTTTGGCTCCCGCAAAAGCAGTCCGGTAATTGCCGGAATCACAAAATCCTTGCGCATCCGGCTCACAAAAAGCACGGTCGGGCGCGCCTCTTTGAATCCCAGGCGGCGGCGCAAAAGGCTTACGTTGGGCTTGGTGAAAAATTTAAGCCCCACCGGAATTCCGGTAACCGCGATCTTTTGCTCGTCGACCCCGACGCGCGCCAAATCGTCTTTCACTTCGGGAATCGCCACAAAATACCGATCCAACTCGGGAACATTGTAATAAGAATGGCCGTGATAATCGGTGACCACCACACTCAAACTGCCGGCGGGAAATATCCGGCGGCATACCGGCGCGATAAGCGGCGCGGCGATCACGTTGGTAAAAATAATGTCGTCTGCCTTCTGCTCTTTCAAGTAATCGGCCACGCGATGATTGATCAGGGTCTGGGCGCCGCTCAATTTCTGGAAAGCGATCGCCACCAGTTCTTTATCGAAAGCCTCATACACCTTACCCCACACGCGCGGAAAACGGTTGCTGGAAATGTCGTAAAATTTTTGGAAAAACTTTCCCAAAAGCGGCTCGACCACGCAAAGATCGATGTGTTTAACGTAAAGATGCGGCAAATTCTTTTTTGCGTATTCCTCAAGCGCCTGGGCGGCCTTGATATGCCCCCACCCCGCCTTCATCGAAACAATCAGGATCTTTTTTGCCATATTGACCGGTTAAGCAATCTCCCTACTTCTTTTCAGGCCCCTTGCGCAAATTAAAGTATGCGTAGCCCGCTCCCATCATTATAATGCCGGCCAGCGTCAACGCCAGCGGCCAACCGAAACTGTTGGCAAAATAATCCGCCGAAACCCGGAAGATACCGGCCACAAAAAATATCGTGCCAAAGGTTAAAAACGCCTTGCTCGAGAAGCGGGTGCTCAAAAAGATCACCGCCAGTGCGGCCACGGGCATCATCCAATTCCAAAGGTCCTCAATGAAAGTACCTGTCCCGCCCATTGTCATAATACCGCCCAGCAGAAAAACGATGCCAAACCCGTTTAAGAATCCCACCAGCGGCGCGCGCACGGTGCGGATGAACTGGCGGCTCATCACAAGATATAAAACCCCAACCATCATCATCCGCCAGGCATAGAATTCGCTCTCGACATCGTCAACGTAATCGCCAAACATCGCCTGCGTCCAGCTGAAAAACAGGGTGGTCCCGAAAATTATCGAAAATAGGATGAAAACATTCTTTTTCAGCGCGTAAAAAGACGCCAGGCAGATCGCCAGCATCGTCGCCGCGATAATACTGACCGTGGACGCCTCCGACATCGGCATCCCCGCCTCATCCAGCATCACCGAAATCCCCACCGGGGTTATCAAGGCGAAAATAAGATAAAATGCCGACCCGGCGGCCTCAAGCTTTTCATAACGGCTGAGTAAAATTCCGACAAAGTACGCCGCAATCCCCGACCCCAGGGTTGCCAGGAGCTTGGTAAAAACACTCAGCTCCGACCAATTCTGCCAAAGCATGACATCTATGCCCAAAAAAATTATGGCCGCGCCAATGTAATAAAGGATTTCTTCGATCGTCAGCTTTTTAAACATTACGCCGTCCCGGGCACCCGCGGCCGCCGCCGCGCCCTGCTCGTATGCCGCCAGGATCTCGTTTTTGTCCAGAAGGCGGTTTGCCGCCGCTTCCCGCACCGAATCGATTAAAAGTTGTTTATCCATATTTTTTGTAAAAAAATTACGATACCGGGAAAATTACTTCTTTATCCAACCCAAAAAATTAAAATCGTACCTCGAAACTCCCTCCGGCAGCTCGATCCGGAAAGTGGCACCGTTGCCTTTCAAATACTTTGCATCATAATCGCCGCCACCCCAATAAAACGGAACATAGCTCCCGTCGTTTTCCGAATTGGTCACTTCAAACCCGTCGGGGGATACTTTATTTACGTCTAAAGGAATTGTCCGGGCCGTTTCATAAGAAATTTTCCGGCTTTTCCCGGTCGCGGCCTCATAAATATATAATTCGGCGGGATCCTCCCGGCAATCATAATAATTACCGTCGTGCTCCGACGGCAACAGAACAAGCTTGTCTTTGGAAACCTCATAATTATCGCAATAATAACTTTCCGAATAGTACAAAAAATCAGTCTGCGGATGGACGTAAAGCCGCGGTAAATATATACTGGCCGCCACCAGCACGATCATGACTATTGGTATCAATACCGCCAAAATGATCGGAAACTTTTGTTTTTCGGCCATATTTTTGGTTAGTAATCCTATTTTTAAAAAGAATGCCGGCAATGATTATCCGTTGCGGTCCGCTTCGCTTCTCTCAATAATGAACTTCAATAAAAATTCCTTTTCCTTGTCGTTTACATACCACGGATCATACTGGGTCTGGTGGCTAAACACCCCCCGCCCGGTATCCTTCCATTTTTGGACCACGATCTTATTCACCAATTTATCCACATCCGCGTCAGTCCACGTATCCAACGATAATTGCTGGCGCACCCATTCAAACGACATCGCCCAAATAATTTTGGTCTTATGTTCGCGGGAATCCGAAATAAAGTACACCCGGCTCCAATAAAAACCCAGCCGGTCATTTTTTTTAAACTTTTCCTTAAATATTTTCATTTGCTTGCCCCCAAAGTTTTCTTTGCCTCGCCGTAGTCCCGCCATGGCGGGACGAAGGCGGGAACAAAGGAGGTGTGAATAACCTGTTTATAACTATGTCCAAAACCGGTTGATTTGTAAACGATGCAAAACTTCAAGGGGCTACAGATTTTAAAGCGGCGTATTGCCGTGTTTACGGACAATCCTTTCTTCGCGCTTGGTCAAAAGAGACTCCAGCAATTTGGTCAAAATCGAGCGGGTATCTTTGGGATTGATCACCATATCCACCTGGCCCAATTTGGCCGCGGCAACCGGATTCATAAACAAGTCTTTCATTTCCCGAGCCTTTTCTTCTTCCACCTTGGCCGGTTCTTTAGCCGCGGCAATCTCGCGGTGGTAAATGATCTTTACCGCCTGCTCCGGCCCCATAACCGCGATCTGCGCCCCCGGCCAGGCCAATACGCGGTCATAACCCAAACAACGGCTGGCCATGGCAATATACGCGCCGCCAAAGGCCTTGCGCATGATCACGCTAATCTTGGGCACCGACGCTTCCGCGTAGGCATACAAAACCTTAGCCCCGTGGCGAATAATGCCATTGTGCTCCTGGTTGGTCCCGGGAAGATAGCCGGATGTATCCACCAAGTTTATCAAAGGAATATTAAAAGAATCACAGAACCGCACAAATCGCGCGATCTTATCCGAAGAATCGATATCCAGCACCCCGGCCATGACCTTGGGCTGGTTGGCCACCACACCCACCACATATCCGCCCAAACGCGCCAAACCCGTAACCACATTGGCTGCAAATCCCGCCTGGACCTCGAAGAATGAGTTCTTATCGAAAACCTCGTCAATCACCTCTTCCACGTCATACCCCTTGCCGCTTTCCTCGGGCACGATATCCAACAGCTTCGTGCTGTCTTCTTTTTCGAACAACTCGGCCAAAAGGCTCTTTGACCGCGGCGCGTCATCCATATTGTTTTGCGGCAAATAACCCAAAAGTTTTTTCACCCCGGCAAAGCAATCCTTTTCGCTGGAATAACGGAATTGGGAGCAACCGCTTTTATTGCAATGTACGTTGGCCCCGCCCAAATTTTCAAAATTTACTTCTTCGCCGGTAACCTTCTTGATGACTTCCGGCCCGGTAATAAACATCTGGGAAATATTATCAACCATGAAAATAAAATCCGAGAGCCCGGGCGCGTAGCACGCCCCGCCCGCCGACGGCCCCACGATCACCGATATCTGCGGCACCACCCCGGAGGCTTTCACCATGGCATTAAAAATTCCCGCGTAACCGTCCAAGCTGGCAATGCCCTCCTGGATCCGCGCCCCGCCCGAATCAATGATGCCAATGATAGGACATCCGGTTTTGCGCGCCTGCTCGATCACTTTAATGATCTTTTTCCCGTGCATCTCGCCCAATGAGCCGCCCATTTTCACAAAATCCTGGCTAAACACGCACACCGGCCGGTTATTAACCTTGCCAAAACCGGTTACCACGCCGTCGCCGGTAACTTTCTTTTTGTCCAATCCCAACTGGGTAAAGCGCGTTTCCACGAACGGGTCCAATTCCACAAACGTGGTCGGATCCAAAAGCAGGTTTATCCGCTCGCGCGCCGACAACTTCCCTTTTTGGTGCTGTTTTTCCATCAGTTCGGAATTTTCCAATCCCGCCTGAAGCTCATTTAATTGGTCAATCTCTTTTTCAAAATTCATAATTAATAAAGAAACTTGTAGAAATTAACTCGCGAAAACTCGCGAAATTAATTGAAATTTATTGTTTGATACCATTAGCAATTGATTTCAACAAATTTCTATTAATTTCTATTAGTTTCGGATTGTTTTATTGGCTGATTGACTTAAAGGTGTTTTGCAGCTGGCTTATAATCTGACCTAAAATAAGGTCATTGTCAATGGTTTTCCCCAGTTCAACATCAAGCGACGTGGCCTTGTTCAAATCAGCCGGAAAGGGACCGACATTGGTATTCACCCCAATCCCGATGACCGATGACTTAACGACCCCCGAAATCACGTTTTCAGTAAGGATACCGCAAACCTTTTTGCCATTCAAATAGACATCGTTGGGCAGTTTTACGAACGGTTCGACCCCATAATCATCCTTAATCGCCTTGGCCACGCAAAACGCCGCCAAAACGGTCAGGATCTGCAAATCCTCCACATTGCTCTTAGGTAGGATTACCGAAAAATAAAGCCCGCCCTCCGGCGAAAACCACCCATTGCCCTTGCGGCCGTAACCCGACCCCTGCCTTCCGGCCACCACCACCGTCCAAGGCACACCACCCTGTGCGGCCAACTCCTTGGCCTTAACACTGGTCGAATCCAGCTCATCGAATTTGATTATTTTATAGTCACTATCGTCAACCATATTTTTGTTTTTAGCATAACCAAAAAGTCACAAACCATCGATCAATCAACAACACCTCATAATCTTTGACAAGCTGTTTAGCTATTAATCTCCTCAATCTCATGGGTGATACTATTATTTTTTATAGTATCATATTTGTCAATTTATGAGACTATAATTTATTTTAGTCTCACGCATGCAGTTATTTAACTATATTTAATAATTTATCGAAAAAGTAAAGCTTATTCTTCCTTTTTTTATTCGAAGATATAACGCCATTTTTTTCCAATATTCTAATATATCTGAAAGCACTTGCCTTAGGAATTTTTGAGAGTCTAATAAAATCTTGGCTTTGGAATATAGGCATCATAAAAAGCGCATCAAGAATTTTAATACCAAATTGTGACTTGGTTAATTCTGTTATTCTTTGCTTTTTATAATCATAAAGAGTAATAATTTTTTTTGCTTTTGCGATATTCTCTTTTGACTGTTCGATAACTGCTTGAAGAAAAAAAATGATCCAACCTTCCCAATTATCATTCTGGGAAATATCAAGCAGCGCCTTATAATATTCTTCCCTATGATTTTCCAAATATTCACTTAAATAAAACGATGGATAAGAAATTGCCTTTTTAAAATACAAAAAAAGAGGCATCAACATCCTGCCGACCCTTCCATTGCCATCCATAAATGGATGAATCATTTCAAATTGCGCATGGATTATAGCAAGCTGCACCAATAAATCCTTTTCATCGCTATGAATGTATTTTTCTAAATTGCATACAAGATCATTAATCTTCTCGGCAGAGGGTGGAACATAAGTCGCCTGTTCGATCTTAATACCCGGTTTTGCAATATACACATCTTGTCTTCTAAAATTTCCCCTATCTTTATTTTCACCCCTTACGCCTTGTAAAAGAATTTCGTGGGCTCCTTTTATAATTCTCGTTGTTAGCGAAAATTTTTCCATTTCATCAATTACTTCTTTTAATGCTTTTCTATAATTTATAACTTCTTGTATATCCTCGTATTTTTTTGTTTCCTTTTGTGGGTTAGCCTCAAACTCCAAAACTTCCTCCAGAGTTGCCTGGGTTCCCTCTATACGAGAAGACAAAACCGCCTCATTGGTAGTTAATGGACTCAGAAGCACTGAAGGGTTAGGAATTGTTTGTAACAATCCATCGAACCTTGCAATTTCAGCATTTGCTTTACCAATAAGATGAACAAAAGATTCCCATCTCAAATTTTCTATTGGTAAATTTTTTGGCGTATGATTATTAGCCATAATTCCAGATTTTACCTATTCCTAAGAATCAACTTATTAATTATACCAAAGTTACCAGCACATCGCCCTCCTTCACTTTTTGATCTTTGACCACGCTTACTTCTTTAATCTTTCCTTCAATCTCGGATAAAATCTCGTTTTCCATCTTCATTGCCGAAAGCGTCAAAAGTTTTTGGCCCGCTTTGACGATATCGCCGGGTGCGACATTAAGCTCGGCAATGGTTCCGGCCAATACCGCCCGCACCTCCTTGGAATTAAGGTCGCGCCGCGGCAGTTTTGTCTGGGGAACCGCCGCCACCTCAATGGCTTCCTTTTCATCGTAAACAAATTCCTTACCGTTAACGGTGATCTTTATCCCTGTTTCCTGGTCGAGGATATCAACCTCGTAATTCTTGCCCTGATTGTCAAAATTAAATTTCATATCGATTTTTCTTCGGCCAAACCAATGCGGTCGGCCATCACCCATTTGGACACGCGGCCAAAACCGGTACCCGAAGTTTCCGAAACATTCCTAACTTCCTGGTATATCCGGTAAGCGATATCGGCCACCGCCCTCTCCTCGATATCTTTGTGGTTACAGGCCATCTTTTTCTGCAAATAGGGTTTGAGCATCAGCTCCCGTATAATCCCGCTCTTTTCAATAAAATTGGTGTAGAAATCGCCGCTCGTAAATTCCTCTTTTTCCAGGAGCAACTTAAAAAATGGGATAGTCGTAGACACACCTTCAATATTAGTCTCGGAAAGCGCGCGGTCAAGTTTTTTGATCGCCGATTCGCGGGTCTTGCCGTAGGCGATAATTTTAGCCAGCAACGAATCAAAATACGGATAAATCTCCTGGCCGTCCTGAAGGAAACTGTGCACAAAAACCCCCTGCCCCTGCGGCGGGATGTATTTGGTAACGGTTCCCGGCGAAGGCACAAAATTCTTTTGGGAATCTTCGGCATTGACGCGCACCTCGATGGCCCAGCCATTCTGGTAAACGCTCTCCTGGGAAAATGACAATTGTTTGCCTTCGGCAATCCGAATCTGCTGTTCCACGATATCAACGCCGGTAACCGCTTCGGTAACCGGGTGCTCCACCTGGATGCGCGGATTAACCTCCATGAAATAATAATTCTTGTCCCGATCCAACAAAAACTCCACCGTGGCCGCGCCCTGGTAACGCAAATACTCGGCGATCTTCACCGCCCACGCGCCCATTTCGGCTCGCAATTTGGGATCAAGGGCGGGTGAAGGCGATTCTTCCACCAGCTTCTGGAAACGGCGCTGGATCGAACATTCGCGCTCGCCCAGATGCACCGCCTTCCGGCCATCGCCCAAAACCTGGAATTCAATATGCTTTACCTCGGGTAAATATTTTTCCAAAAAGAAATCGACGTCGTCAAACGCCCCGGCCATCTGGCGCTGGACTCCCAGCGACAGCGCCATCATTTCCTCGTAGTTCATCTGGCCGTTGACCACGCGGATGCCCATCCCGCCCCCGCCCCGCTGGGCCTTGATGATAAATGGCGGCTTGATGCGGTCAGCCCATTTTATCAGGTCTTTTTTATTTTTTATCGATTGGTCGGAAGCCGGCACCGTCGGAATCCCGATCTTTTTGGCAATCTTTTTTGCCTCAACCTTGTCCTGAAGCGTCCGCAATGTTTTAAAATGGGGCCCGATGAATTTGATCCGATTTTTTTCGCACAGCAGTGAAAACTGCCAGTTTTCCGCTAAAAAGCCATACCCCGGATGGATCGCGTCAACCTTAGCTTTTTTGGCAATCTCAATGATCTTTTCCTTGTCCAAATATCCCTGGGAGCCTTCCTTGTTTAGAAAATAAAACTCATCAGCAAGCGAAGTCTCCAGAAAATTCCTTTCCTGGCCCGGCATAGGACAAAGCGCCACGGTTTTAATGCCCATTTCGTGACAGGTGCGCAGGATGCGCAACGCAATTTCACCGCGGTTGGCGATAAGAATCTTTTTTATTTCCATTTTACTTTTGCTTTTTGGCTAAATCGCTAACTTCCCGCTCGATCTTGGCGGCGATGTTTGCGCAAAGATTGTGGTATTCTTTTGACTCTTTGTCAAGATTATTTGCCTTCTCCCGGTCTTTATAAAAATTCAGCGGCTTGCCAATCGAGATTTGCGCGGTCTTCTTGAATTTCAAATTTCCGTGAGGCGGCATCAGTTCGTCGGTCCCCCTGAGCGCCACCGGCAAAACCGGCACACCGCTCTCCAGGTACAATTTCCCCACTCCGGATTTAAAATCCCGCATCACTCCATCATAGGCACGCCCCCCCTCGGGATAAATAACCACGCAATATCCCTTTTTGAGCATCTTTATGGCGGTATCGATGGCCTGCTTTTTTGATTCGTCGCTTTTGCGGTTGATCGGAATAATGCCGCCGTACCAGTAAATGATATTGCGCCACATTTTTTTAAACCCCGTGTATTGGTCCACTTGCGCGATAAATGTGAATTTACGCGGCGTGGCGATATAGCCGCTCATAAACCAATCCATGTGACTTAGGTGGTTGGACGCCAAAATGAAATTGCCCTTTTGGGGAATATTGTCCCACCCCTTGATCTCCTTGATTAGCACCCGGCGGACCGTTCCCGCCAATAAAAACCGGGAAATTGTCGAAATAAATTTGTTCATGGAATTAGTTAAACGCCGATATCGCACTAACCGGCGTCCTTCTTTAGCAAATCTCTGACCGCGCTTTCCACCTTTTTAGCGATCCCGGCGCAAAGCTGGCGATATTCGGGCGACCCCTTATCCATCTTGGCCGCCGCCTCCCTTTCTTTGGGAAAATCCATGGGCTTGCCAATCAACATCACGGCCATCTTTTTTGCCTTAAATTTTTGTCCGGGCGGCATCATTTCATACGTCCCCTTCAACGCCGACGGCACCACCGGCACGCCGGTTTCAAGATAAATATCGCCAATGCCCGCCTTAAAATCATGCAATTGGCCATCGCGGGAACGCGTCCCTTCCGGGTAAATGATCAGGCAATACCCGCCCTTGATCATTTTTTTCGCTTTGACCAATGCCCGCCGCTTCGAATCCTTATCGTTGCGGTTCACCTTAACCACGCCGGTATAAAGATACAAAACATCGCGAAAAAATCCCTTGACTCCGGTAAGCTTGTCGATCTGGGCGATAAAAGTAAACCGCCGCGGCGTGCAAACCCAGCCGTCGATGAATATATCCAGAAAACTCGTATGGTTGGACGCCAAAATGAAATTTCTTTTGGGAAAGTTTTCCTTGCCTTTCACCTCTCTCAAAATCCGGGATTGCATATATCCCCTGAGTACCAGATTTGAGAAGAGAGAAACAATCTTAATCATATTGACAAATAATAAAATTTATAGTATAATAACTACATGAAAGAAAAAGCACGTTAACCCCTCAATTCAGCCACCGGGCTGTTTTTGTTTTCAATTGCGTTTAGCATAACACGAACTTCGGATTTGAATTGGTAATTTCGTTTCATGACTTCAAACGGAGTCCTG
>Ga0172381_10006744_pt1 | contig 11471 bp, 14 predicted proteins | sample Leawel6488metaG_FD_119754 | JGI IMG/M metagenome (GOLD analysis project Ga0172381, IMG submission 119754) | Leachate microbial communities from a municipal landfill in Southern Ontario, Canada - Leachate well 64-88 metaG | ecosystem: Engineered > Solid waste > Landfill > Unclassified | place... | reverse complement strand
TTGGTTACACACGATCATCATGATCATAACAATATAAAAGATATTAAAGGGGATCCTTTCATAGCACAGGGTCCTGGTGAATACGAAATTAAAGGAGTCTTTATTAAAGGAATCCCCGCTTTTCATGACGACAAAGAAGGAAAAGTAAAAGGACAAAATACAATTTATACGATAGAAGCAGAAGATTTAAGATTTTGTCATTTGGGAGATTTGGGTCAAAAAGAATTAACTGACGAGCAGGTAGATAAAATTGGTCAGATAGATGTTTTGATGATTCCAGTTGGCGGCGAAGCTACAATTTCTTCGGTGGAAGCTCAAAAAATTATTTCTCAAATTGAGCCGAGAATTGTAATTCCAATGCACCATGCTTTACCAAAACTAAAAATGGAATTGGATGACGTTGCAAAATTTTTAAAAACAATGGGTAAAAATTCAGTTGTTCCTCAAGATAAATTAGTGATTAAAAATTCAACATTGCCAAAAGAAGGAATGGAAATTGTTGTATTACAGCCATAACACCTCACTATTCTATTATGGATATTAAGCAAATAAAAGAAAAATCAAAAATATATTTGACAAAATTACAAAATTTGGAAGAAAAGCAAAAAAAGATTATCATGTGGGTGATTGTCGTAATTTTAGGATTGATAATGGGATATTTTTGGGTTAAAAGCGTAATGTATAAATTAGAAAATTTGGGTTCGATAGAGTTTAATATGCCACAGATAGAAACAACAACAGAATTAGAAAATAATACGCAGATAGAAGTTAATAATTTATCAGAAACACAAAATCAAATAAATAATTCAGATACAAATAATCAATAGAAATATAAATAATTACGTAATTATAAACAAAGATGGGAGCAGAAGAACCAAGATCAAAATTAGTCGAAATTGGAAACGTTGACAAAAGGGAAATTGTCACAGAAATGAAAGAATCCTACATCGCTTATGCGATGTCGGTTATTGTTGCTCGTGCACTTCCTGATGTCAGAGATGGATTTAAGCCTGTTCACAGGAAAATTTTATATGCGATGAATGAGTTGGGATTGGGAGCTTCAGCAAAATTTAGAAAGTCAGCAGCTGTAACTGGAGATGTGTTGGCAAAATATCATCCACATGGAGATACAGCAGTTTATGAGTCCATGGTTAGAATGGCTCAAGATTTTAACATGAGGTATCCTTTGATTAATGGTCAGGGAAACTGGGGATCAATTGACGGTGATGGCGCTGCTGCTATGAGGTACACAGAGTGTAAACTGACAAAAATTGGGGAAGAAATGTTGCGCGATATTGAAAAGGACACAGTTAATTTTGTGGACAACTATGACGGCACTAGGCAAGAGCCAGTTGTTTTACCTTCTCCATTCCCACAGCTTTTGTTAAACGGAACTTTGGGTATTGCAGTTGGAATGGCAACGAATATTCCTCCGCACAATTTAACAGAAGTTTTGGATGCTGCTATATATATGTTAGATCATCCAAAAGCTGAAACAGAAGATTTATTTGAATTTATTCAAGGGCCAGATTTTCCAACTGGCGGAATAATTTATGATCAAAAAGAAATAATCACTGCTTACTCTCAGGGCAAGGGTGCAATTTTAATACGTGGAAAAGCAGATGTTGTTGAGAGAAAAGATGGGTCTGAACAAATTATAATAACAGAAATCCCCTACCAGGTTTTAAAATCTACCTTGGTTGAACAAATGGCTGAATTGGTTTCAGAAAAGAAAGTTGAGGGGATAAAAGATATTAGAGATTTATCTGACAGAGAGGGAATGAGAGTTGTTATTGATGTCAAAAAAGGTTTTCAGCCACAAAGAATTTTGAACAGGCTTTATAAATTTACAAGCTTACAAAAATCTTTTCACTTAAATATGTTAGCTTTGGTTGGGGGAATTCAGCCAGAGACTTTGTCGTTAGTAGATGTTATAAAATATTTTATTGAGCACAGAAGAGAGGTTGTTGTACGCAGAACAAAGTTTGATTTAGAAAAGGCAAAAGATAGAGCTCATATTTTGGAGGGATTAATGATTGCTTTAAAAAATATTGATGAAGTTATTGCAACCATTAAAAAATCCAAAGACAGAGAAGAAGCCAAAGAAAATTTGATAAAGAAATTTAAGCTGTCAGAAAAACAGGCAGTTGCCATTTTGGAAATGAGACTGCAAACATTGGCTGGTTTAGAAAGAAAGAAAATTGAAGACGAATTAAAAGAACTTTTGGAATTAATTAAAGAATTGATAGCAATTTTAAAGAGTCCAGAAAAATTGGGAGCAATTCTTAAAAAAGAATTTAACGAGTCAAAGGAAAAATTTGGCGACAAGAGAAGAACAAAAGTTATAAAAGGAAAATTGGGAGAAATTACAGAGGTTGATTTGGTTCCATTGGAAGAAACAATGGTAACTTTAACAACTGGCGGATACATTAAGAGAATAAATCCTGCAACTTATAAAATTCAAAAGAGGGGCGGTAAGGGAATCATGGGAATGAAGACCATGCAAGATGACATCGTAGAGCACTTTTTGTGTGCTTCAACGCATGATAATTTAATGTTTTTTACAGATTCCGGTAAAGTTTTTCAAACTCAGGTTTATGAAATTCCAGAAGGCACAAGAGTTGCCCGTGGAAGAGGTTTGATGAACTTTTTGGAAATGTCTAATGATGAAAAAGTTTTGTCATTGGTGCCAACCAAAAAAGAAGAAGCAGGCAAATTTAAATATCTGGTGATGGTTACAAAAAATGGCAGAATTAAAAAAACTTTATTGACTGAATTTGAAAATGTTAGAAAGTCTGGAATTATTGCTATTAAGCTGGAAAAGGGAGATTTATTAAAGAAAGTTGTAAAAACAACCGGCGAAGACGACATTATTTTAACAACCAAAAACGGAATTGCCATTAGATTTAAAGAAAAAGATATAAGGCCAATGGGAAGATCAGCCGCTGGCGTTAAGGGTATAAGAATTAAAAAAGGAGACGAGGTTGTTGGGATGGATGTGATTGATAAAAATCCTCCAATAGACGAAAAAACTAAAAAACCTGCAAAGCAATATTTGTTGGTGGTTATGGATAACGGTTATGGAAAGAGAACAGAAATTTCTCAATACAAAGTACAGGGACGTGGCGGATCTGGGATAAAAACAGCCAAAATTACAAGCAAAACCGGCTCAATAATTTTGGCATCAAAACTTGAAGATGCGGTTGAAGAAGAAGACTTAATTGTTATTTCTCAGCACGGCCAAGTGATTAGAACAAGCGTAAAATCAATTTCTGTTTTGGGCCGAGATACACAGGGTGTAAGAATAATGAGGTTAGACGAAGGGGATAAAGTTGCATCAGGAGCTGTTTTAAAAGATTAATCGCTATTGCTCTATTAGAAAATTTTTTGGTATAATAACAGTATATGGATAAAAAATTTATATTAAACTTGTTTCTTGGACTAGCCGGATTGGCAATTTTAGTACCGGTTGCAACAATGGCGCAGGTTACAGTTAAAAATCCCATTGGATATAACACCTTTCCTGAACTTTTTAAGGCAATTGCTAATGGAGTAATAGCTCTAATTGGAGGCTTGGCTACTATAATGTTGATATATACTGGTATCCTTTTTCTTTTCTCCGCTGGTTCTCCTGAAAAGATAAACAAAGCTAAAGTTGCTTTGACTTATGCTATAATCGGTATTGCAGTTGCTGCTGCAGCAACTGCAATAGTCGCATGGATTCAAGGGATTATTGGCGCATAATAAACTTAAAAGGTCGAAGGTTTAATGACTAATTTAAAAAGTAAAATAAAATATTATGAATAAAAAAATTACATTAAGTTCGATTCTTGCCGGTGTATTAGCTGTTCCGTTTTTTGCTTCAGCTCAACCATCAGTAACAATTGGTAGTATTTCACAATTAATTTCAAAATTAGAAACTGCATTGTGGACAGTATTCGGAGGTATTGCAGTTATTATGTTTGTTGTTGCTGGCATCTTGTTTTTGACAGCACAGGGTGATCCTGAAAAAGTAAAAACAGCGAGAAATGCAGCTATTTGGGGAGTAGCCGGTATTGTTGTGGGTATCATGGCATATTCTATTATCGCCATTGTATCTAGTATGATTTAATCCGATTAAATATCTTTATCTTTGTTCCGCCAATTGGCGGAACAAAGATAAAATAAATTATCTTGGTATGAATAAAAAAATACAATTTTTGCTATTATCGGTCTTTTTGTCTTTACCTGTTGTCGCATTTGCTGCCGTAACTAATATACAGTCTTTGATGGAAACCTTAGTGGGTAGCGTGTTGTGGTCTATTTTTACTGCTATAGTAGTATTTTGTTTTGTTTATTCTGGAATTCTATTTCTTACGGCGAGCGGTGATTCAACTAAACTTACAGCAGCAAGATCTTCTTTTGTATGGGGAATAGTCGGAGTGGTTGTTGGAATAATGGCCTATTCGATTATAAATATATTATCTAATATGTTAAGTTAGATTTAAAACTATAAATATGAACAAAAAAATATTAAAAATTTTAACTTTTGTTAGCGTATTAGCTCTACCAAATTTAGTGTTCGGTCAAACAATAGGTGGTATGGCACAAGCAATTGCAGGACAAGTTGTAATAGTTGCTACATGGATAGTAGTTATTATGTGGGTAGTTACAGGAATTCTATTTTTGACAGCCCAAGGAGATCCTGGCAAGCTTAACACTGGTAAAATGGCGCTATTTTCATCAATCGGTGGAACAATTTTAATTATTTTGGCTAATAGCGCGATTGCTTTTGTAGCAAACTCATTTGGTTTATAATTTAAAATATATGAATAAAAAAATATTAGTTTTTCTTTTATGTGTTATTATCTGTTTGCCGACAGTTGCCTTAGGAGCAGATTTATTATCTATAGTCACCGCAGTAAAAGATAACCTTACGGTTCTGAGCGGAGCATTGGCAACTATTGCTTTTATTGTTTCTGGAATTATGTTTTTATCTGCTACGGGCAACCCTTCGAGAATGGCAATAGCAAAAGGATCTTTGATTGCTGCAGTTGTTGGAATAACTATTATTGCTTTAGCAGCCGGTGCAGAAGCTTTTGTTAGAGCCTTTGTGGGTGTTTAGAAATTGTTCTAAAAAATGGCACGAGACTGGTTTTTTGTGCCATTTTTTGTTATAATTTTGTATAGATTAACGCCGGCGTGGCGGAATTGGAATACGCGTTAGTCTTAGGAACTAATCTCGCAAGAGTTGTGGGTTCGAGTCCCACCGCCGGCACTAACAACAAAACAACACCGCAATTGCGGTGTTGTTTTGTTGTTATCGATGGACTCGAACCAATCAAAAACCCCGTGATTGCGGGGTTTGTTTTTAGAGTTTATGCCGATTTGATTCCTATTTTTCCTTTGCCAAAGTCTTCATTTTTAGGAATTTTTATTGTTAAAACTCCCTTATCCATTTGTGCATCAGCCTTATCTATATCTATGTTTTCTGGCAAAACTATTTTTCTTGAAAATGGTCCCCAATAACATTCTTGGTAAAAATATTTCTTATCTGGGCTGTCATTCGGATCGCATCTGTTGCCCTTTATTATCATCATGTCTTTTTCCAAAGAGATATCCAAATCTTTAATTTGAATTCCAGCAATTGCGGTTGAGACTACAAATTCAATTCCGGTTTCATAAACATCAACCACTAATTCCCCATCCTGATCAAACACTCCTCCAGGCTGTGTTGTTTCAGTTTTTTCTTCTATGCTTTTAGCTTTTAACTTTGCCATAATATTTTGAATTTAGTATTTTGTATTTTGAATAGAATTCAGAATTATGTATTTTATTCTAAATTCCAGCTTCAAGATACCAAATTCTAATTTAATTAAGTTTACATACGCTTTTTAATTTTTTGAGTTGTTCAAAACCCAAAGAAGTAAAAATAGCGAGTATTATTAAAATTGCTATAGGGACAATTATTTTTAAATTTCCCTCTAATGCTATTATAGAAAAATCATAGAGACCATGCAATACTACGGCCATAATTATTCCGGTTGCAGCTTCCAGTCGTCTATTTTTTTGGTCGCACAAAGATATGGCAACGGCGTATCCTATAATTGCAGAGCATAATGTGTGCAAAAACGTACCTCCAACAAATCTGATTAAGCTTAGTGATAGCGTTCTTTGCAGCAAGACAGTAAAAGAAAATTGCCCGGCTGGGACAAACATATACAAAATATTTTCCACAGCAGCAAATCCCAAAGCAGCTATTACCATATAAATCATTATGTCTACTGGTTCATCAAGGTGCGGGCTATTTAACACTCTAAACTTTATTACTAAATATTTAAAAAATTCTTCGGAAAGAGATATTACAATAAACCAATATATCAAGCTTGCAATTAAAGGGTTAAAACCCATATCTTTTAACAAATACGAAGATCCTACCTGAATAAAAAATACCGGCAAGGTAATTGCTGCTCCCCAGGCATATATTTTTAAAACCATTGAGTTTGATTCGGGATGTGAGTCTTTTCTCAAATAGTAAGCAAGCCACGTTAAGCTGGGTATGACGCCAAAGATGACATATAAGATAATATTGAAGTCAAAGCTCATTTTAAAATATTTTTAGTTTGGCGGGTTTTTAATTGACCCATTTTTCCACCATTAAATTTTTTTGTTTATTTTTTAGCGGAAGTTGCTGATAAATTTCTTCTGTTATAAAAGGCATAAAAGGATGCAGTATTTTAAGCGAGTCGGAAAGCAAGGTTAGCAAAAGGTGTTGACTGCTAAGTTTATCCTTTGAATCTTGCCCATAAAGGCGAGACTTTTGCTCTTCTATAATTTTATCACAAAACGTGTGCCAAAAGTAATGGTAAATTTTTTCTGAAGCCACATAAAACCTAAAGTTATCCATATCTTTGGTTATTTCCTTTGCCTGCTTTTGAAAGTCTTTTAATAACTTTTTATCGTTGGCATTGAGTTGAATTTTTTTGTCTGGGTTATAATCCTCTAAGTTTATTAAAACAAATCTTGAAGCATTCCAAATTTTTGTGGCAAAATTTCTATAGCCTTTTATTTTATTTTCATCTAATGGCAAAGAAGTTCCCGGAGTATTTCCAACAACTAAGCTCATGCGCAAAGCATCTGTGCCAAATTTTTCAATTAAATCTAATGGGTTAATAACATTCCCCTTTGACTTTGACATTTTTTGCCCTTTTGCATCCAAGACTAATCCATGCATGTAAACATTTTTAAACGGTACATCTTTTGTATTATAAAGCCCAAACATAATCATTCTTGAAACCCAGAAGAAAATTAAATCTCCTCCAGTTTCCATAACATCAGTTGGGTAAAAAGTTTTAAAATCTTTTGATTTAGGGTATCCAAGTGAAGCATAAGGCCACTGCCCAGAAGAAAACCAAGTATCAAAAGTATCAACCTCTTTTTTAAGAGGACCTTTGCATTTTTTGCATTCGGTTAATTTGTCATCAATATCAACAAATGATTCTCCACAATTTTCGCAGGTTTTTGCTGGAATTGGAATTCCCCAAACAATTTGGCGTGATAATGGCCAGTCTAAAATATTATTTAGCCAGTGCAAAGCAATTTTTTTATAATGCTCTGGCATAAATTTTATTTTACCGGTTTTAATAGCTTTTATTGCGGGGGCAGCCAATGGCTTCATTTTTAAAAACCATTGGTCTTTAATCTGTGGCTCAATTAACGAGCCGCATTTGTAACAAGTTTTAACTACGTGTTTGTAATTTTCCTCAACTTTTTCAACTAATCCTTTTGATTGCAACTTTTCAATAATTTTAGATCTGGCTTCCAAAATTTTCATTCCAGAAAATTCTCCGGCAATTGGCAAAAGCCTGCCGTAAAAGTCTATAATTTGTTCTTTTTCTAGATTGTGTCTTTCTGCAATTCCAAAGTCAACGGCATCGTGCCATGGAGTAATTGTCATAACTCCAGTTCCAAAATTCATATCAATAACATCGTCTTTTATAACAGTGGCTGTAATTGGGCCGTTAATCCATTCTAGCTCTATTTTTTGTCCATCTTTCCAGTCTTTATACCTTTTATCTTTTGGATGCATCACTACATATTTGTCGCCAAATTTTGTTTCAGGGCGAGCAGTGGCAATTGTAAATGGGCCGTATTTTAAGTAATAAAATTTATCAACTTGCTCTTTGTCTGTTGTTTCTAAATCCGAAAGAGAAGTTTGATGTTTTGGACACCAATTGATTATCTTTTTGCCTTTGTAAATCAATCCGTCTTTATCAAATTTTTCAAAAGTTTGATAAACAGTTTTTACTATGTCTGGGTCTAGTGTAAACTTTTTTCTTGACCAGTCGCACGAAGCTCCGGTTCTTTTGATTTGGTTTTCAATATTTTTTTTATTTTCGTCTGTAAATTCAGCAATTTCTTTATATAATTCTTCTGGAGTCATTTTAAATCTTGACCTGCCTTCTTTTTCCAGCTTTTTTTCATAAACAACTTGAGTCTCAAACCCTGCATGATCTAATCCTGGAAGCCACAAAGCCTTAAAACCTTGCATTCTCTTGTAGCGGGTCATAATATCTTCGATTGTCATAACCAAAGCGTGCCCTGCATGCAAATTTCCATTGGCATTTGTTGGAGGCATAATTATGCAAAACGGTTTTTTGTGTCGAGAAGGCAAATTATCTGGATTAAAAAAACCAGACTCCTCCCAGAGCTTGTAAATTTTTTCTTCAGTCTCTTTAGAATTGTATTGTGATGGTAGCTCCATAATTTCCGATTGTCATTCCCGCGAAAGCGGGAATCCAGATCAAGATTAATATTTTATTTTAACAGAATAATTTACTCGGGTAAACATTGACAGTTTTTAATATCTAAAGTATATTAAAAAATCGTTAACAATCAAGCAGTTCTTTTACGGGAGATTTAAAATGTCAGAAACAATTCAACCTCGGCCTTTTGAGGAAACAATTATTGATGTAATTCAGGCGGCGCACCACCCGAACGCATTAGACTCAATAATATACCTCTTAAAACATACAAAGATTTTATTTAATCACGATGAAATCGTTTCTACTTGGCGCCAGCAACTATTAATACTTAGTTTGTTGGCGGACGGAAATGACTTTGGCGTTGCTGAAGCTATGAGTGCGCAAAAGCGCGGGGCGCAAGAGATGGCCAAACGAGATGAGGCTATGCTGAGAGAGCAAGTGCGTAATGAGGCGAGATGGGAAGCCGAAGACGCCCGCATAGATTGTAATTAGTCCGCTTATTTAGAGATTCTCAAATTTGAATCGGCTTGGAGTTTTTCCCAGCCGATTTTTTTATCCTTGTTAAAATATTTAGTATTGGTAAATCTTGACAATCAATGTTTTATTTGTTATATTATTATTAGTTTTTGTTTTCGTTGACTTCTTGCAAGCTACTGTTAAAAGTAGCAGGAGAAAAAAATGCGTGGACAAACAAAAGACTGTGTGATGGCTGGAATGGGAGAAGATAGGGGGTACGATGTCAGTATGAAGGTTTTTGTTGGTAATCCACCACAAGGGATTCCAACCGGCACGGTTTGGGTTCAAGGTACAGGACAGGACGAGGGGTATGTCGTTCGAGAACGATCAGCTTCTAGCGATATTTGGTAACTACCAATCGCCGAAAATAGCTCATTTTAGTTTAGATTAGACCCTAGTAGACTTCGGTCGCTAGGGTTTTTATTTAGAGATTCTCAAATTTGAATCGGCTTGGAGTTTTTCCCAGCCGATTTTTTTATCCTTGTTAAAATATTTAGTATTGGTAAATCTTGACAAAATGACTATTAACTGATATATTATAGTTAATGATTATTTCGCTCGTTACATAGGGAAAGGAGATGTGATGAATATTTATTTTTTCAAATCTCGTTCGTCAAAAAAGAAGATGATGATGGTGGTAAGAACTGATCGAGCACAAAGGGCATGGAAAATACTTGCCCACAAAAAATCGCAATCAATTGCAAGTGTTAAAAGAGAGTACAATCTTTTTTACAAGGTTAATTCTGAGAGTGAATTTAGCTTTGTGCTCACAGCAACAGATGAGATTGATTATGATTGTAATGTATAACTTTGGAAAATTCCCATAAGTTATTTTCAAGCCCGGAAAGTATTCGGGCTTTTTTATTATTATTCACCAATTCTTAAATTAGCATCTGCGTTTAAATCCTTCCAATCAATCCTTTTGTCTCTGTGAAAATAGCCGGTGATGGCGGTCATTAAGCCGTTATCTGTTGAGTGGTCAATTTCTGGAAACAGAAATTCAGTTTTTGGGAGTTCATCGTGGAGTTTTATTAATAATTGAGTTTTTAATTCGTGGTTGGCTGATACTCCCCCGCCTAAAATTATTGTTTTGGCATTATAATCTTTTGCAGCCTGAATTGTTTTTTTAATTAAAACATCAATAATTGCTTGCTGGATTTCAGCACACATATCTGCAATATATTGTTTATTTTTTTGTATTGTTTTCTTTTGTTTTTGGTGATGATATAAAATAGCGGTTTTTAATCCAGAAAAACTAAAGTCATAATCTTTTGTATTTATCATCGGCCTTGGAAGATTTACGGATGTCGGACATCCGTAAATCTTTTCGACGAGTTTGGAGATTACGGGACCGCCCGGATAGTCTAAACCTAAAATTTTTGCAGCCTTATCAAAACATTCACCAGCTGCATCATCTCTGGTTTCCCCAAGTATTTGATAGTCGCCAATATCTTTGACTAAAATTATTTGTGTGTGTCCGCCAGAAACAACCAAAGCAATTGCAGGAAATTTAACTCGGTTGTCATTCCCGCGAAAGCGGGAATCTAGAGTTTCTGGATTCCGGGTCAAGCCCGGAATGACGGATATTGGTAAAAGATTGATGAGAATATGTGACTCAACGTGGTTGGTGGCAATTATTGGAACATTCCAAAAATACGAAAGTACACGAGCCAAATTAACTCCAACCCATAAACAAGGTTCAAGTCCTGGCCCATTTGTGACTGCGATAAAATCGATGTCTGGTTTTTGATATTTTTTGAAAAATGGAACGATTTTTTTAAGTAATTCTGGTTCGCGTTCCAAAATATTTTTTATAGTTTGGGATTTAGAATTTGGTTGGGATTTGGGTTTTGGATTTTGAGTTTTTAACAGTTCTGCTTCTTTTAACGCTTGTATTAAAACAGGCACTAGATTGCGCTGGTGTTCTCTTTTTGCCATTGCAGGAAAAACTCCGCCATATTGTTTATGGATTTCTATTTGTGAAGAGATGACATTTGATAAAACATTAAAATCGCCTGTGTTAGAAGCGTCTAAAATAGCAATTCCTGTGTCGTCACACGATGTTTCTATAGCTAGTATTTTCATAGCTTGTTTTTACCCCAAAACTTGAAAAAAATCAATTTATAAGGTAGTATATAATTAATTTTAAATTTTGGTCCCATCGTCTAGCCTGGTCTAGGACACTTGGTTTTCATCCAAGAAACTCGGGTT
>Ga0172381_10006743_pt1 | contig 11472 bp, 1 predicted proteins | sample Leawel6488metaG_FD_119754 | JGI IMG/M metagenome (GOLD analysis project Ga0172381, IMG submission 119754) | Leachate microbial communities from a municipal landfill in Southern Ontario, Canada - Leachate well 64-88 metaG | ecosystem: Engineered > Solid waste > Landfill > Unclassified | place... | reverse complement strand
CTTTCATCTGCAAAGTTTGAATTATCCGCGCTTTTCAGGATACTGGGTTCAAATACATTGCCTTCATAATCGGTAAATTCAACGGGTGTCGGATTTCCGGTGATAGCGAGCGCCGATCCATTTTCGGTCGTGGAAACAAAATGAAGTTTACACAGAATTCCATCGTTGATAGAAATACCATGGACATCGGCAGCCCAAACGACGGTAATCAGTCCGGGGGCCGGGGTCCCGATGAAGGCTTCTTCAATTCCGGGGTACCAGTCACTGACCTCTTTCAGGGAGATCCTGGAAGGATCATACTGGACCGTGAACTGGAAGGATCCAAGATCCGGCATATCAGAAACTGTAACCGGGACAACGAAACCTTCATTGGCCGAAGCGATGGGTACCAGCCGGATCATGCCTTTCTGGACGGGGACAGATTTGCTGGCAGCTGGAATGTAAGATCCATTGGCATCGCCAAAAACAATGCCATTGAAGTCTTGGGTCAGATCGGCGCTGCCAACAACGAACGGAGTATTATTGAAAAGCCAGTCCCCGGTCGGGAAGGAATTGATGATAACGGCAATTCTTTTTTTGATCAGCAATACATCTGACGCCGTGAGCGTAGCAGAAGCGTTGACATCTCCCGAGTTCAGATAAATTCCTGAAAGCAGTTCGATGTTGGCAATGTGTTTGCCATACAGCAACACGTCGGCTGCAGATACGCCGTTCCAAGGTTTTGTTGTACTGACCTCAAAAGTATAGGAACCCGAAGGGACAGAAGTAAAGGAATAATTTCCCGCGGCATTGGTAGTAGTGGTCCCGATGGTGGCGCCACCACTATTTTTCAGGTTAACCGTTAATCCGCCTAAAGGAGTGTTCGCGGTATTGGCATAAGTAATCTCACCGCTTACTGAAACGCCCGATGCCCCGGTGGCCGGGAATACAATATAATCAATCCATGCACAATCGCTTCCGTTCGAAACACTGCCGTCTTTCATGTATTCCCATTTGAAGGTATGATTTCCGGCAGTAACCGGAAAAGCCGCGCGTGTCCAGTCCGTTTCACCCGACCATTCGCCAATGCTTGTCCCATCCAGGAAAAATTTAAGAAAGTCATAATTGCTTTCGGAAGAAGTTTTCAAAAAGAATGAGATACTGTCGGCAATACTTACATCAAGCTGAATGCTAAGATCTGAATTCTGGCTGTGCGAAATGGCCCCTGATTTAGCCGAATAAAGTCCTTCGTAAGGGCTGACATTGGTAATCGACCAGGGCTGGTTTCCTCCCTGGGCCCATGGAAACTGTGTAAATCCACCGGATTCAAAATCTTCCAGGACCAGTCCGATTTTCACGGAGAAGGTTTTTTCGGCAGAATAATCTCCGGATGTAATAGAATAATTCAGGTCGGCGACCGAGCCAACCGGCGATGAAGGATCTACCGTAACGTTGAAAGTGGCTGATACAGGGACACCGGGAACAACATTCCCAAGATCAATGGATGGTGTATTGATGGTCATATTACCATTCGGATTGTTGAGCATGGCCATGGCGTTAATGGCAGTACTGCTTCCGGTATTGGTTGCCGTCACTGTAACATCGGCCGTTTCACCCGGGTCGAGGCGGCCGTTATTATTGCCATTGGGATCGGAAATAGTCATTGTGCCAACCTGGAATACAGGAGCATGGGCAATAAGGGTGATGTCGGTTGTCCATGAGTTTGTACCGTCGGAAGCGACAACTTCAAAAGGAGTCAGGTGGTTATCAGGAATATTTGATGCTACTGTAAATTTGAATCCGAACGGAATGGTAACGGAATCATTAGCGGCAATATTTCCATAATTTTCAATAGCGTCATTAATGGTAATATAAGAATCGGCAGTCGAAAGGGCGACATTGACGTTAGATACCGGGACTGAACCCACGTTTTTCATCGTGAGGGTCAGAAGAATGGTATCATTGTAATCCATCAGGCCATTATTATTTCCAAGACTGTCGTTAATTGTTTGTGAACTGCTGATCACGAAAGCGCCTTCATTGGGGATGATCGTGACAGGAAATGTCTGCGGCAAACAATTGTTACCGGAAATGATCAACTGGGCTTCACCTACTTCAGCAAAAGGAGGATCGATGGCGATGACTGCGTTCCCGCTTGCATCGGTACCGGCGATGCCATGCGCCACATTATCTTTGATCAGGACACAGTTTACCAATGGGACCGGGGAACCACCGGATGTAACGCTAACCGCTAAAGTAGGCACGCCCAAAGGAAGTGCTGCCTGGTAATTGGCTTGGACGGTCATGGGCTCAATGGTCCACAGGGATAAAGCCGGATCGCCCAGGAGGTTGCAATCATAGAAATTCCAGCGAAGGGCGCCTGGTTCCCATTGTCCGGGGGCAGTGACCCAGGGGGCTGTTTTCGCTTTTGATTCCGCATGTGCTTTGCCAATACGTAAGTACCCATCGCCATATAATGCATCTGTAAATTCACGTTGCAGGTGGGCTGACGGACCTTCTGTCTGGCCTTCATTGAACCAGCCATAACGCGAGTTACCGATAAAACCTGCGGCAAAATTGCTGATATTGACCATTTTTTCGGCAATACAATCTGAATAATCAAAGGCTCCGCAATTACAGCCATGAGTTGAAACAAAAGTAAAATTGTGAATGATACCGTTAACCTGTGAAAAATTCGCATTGGTAATGTCGCTGTTCGATAATTTCATGACATAGGTCTCGTTGGCATGACCGGAATGATAGAGAAAAGCCCGGCCCTGATTGAAACGGTTAATCAGATCGGATGCGGACCAATAGTTAGTCTCATCGTACATCTTGTCGATCGCGTTGTCGGGGGTGATCCCATCCGTCGTATAACCGTTATCTTCATGATGGCCTATCAGCAGTTCCAGGTATTGGCTCCCTTCCGTGTTGGGATCATCATAAAGATGTTCCCCCGCCAGCAATGGATGTTTCATGTCGCCTAATACCGGCGTACTTTGATAGGAGATGGATTTATTCAACATGTTATTCAATTCGCTCAGGTTACCGACAGTGAACCTTGCAACGGAGACTTCCGGTAACAAATCGTCTTCACCCGGTTCACCCCATTTGCTGTCGCCATTGGTATTCCAGTTGCCATCGAGGGCTGAGAAATAAAGGTCAGCGGGGATACCGTAGTCTTCATAACCCGAACCCGATTGGACATAACAATAAAAACCACGGTAAGGTATCAGGTCAACATCTCCGCCTAAAAGGACATATTCAACGGCATGAGCCTGATATTCCTGAATAATGTAATTCCTGACCTTTTCCGCGTCATCCTGGCCTGTCATGTTCGCGAGGATATATTCTTTGGTAACGGTAAGCGCTTTAATCCCTCTTGTTTTATACATGTCGATCAAGGATTGATAAGCCGTTTCGAAAGATGAAGGCGTAATGATCATCATCTGGTAGTCGTCGGTCCTGCTTTTGCGGGTTGGATACTGGTTTATTGCTTCGGGGTTCTGGGAAAGGCCTTTAACCGATTGAAGGATCTCTGGGTTTGAGGTGATGTTTTTCAGGGCAGTAGCGCTTTTGCTGTCGGTTTTGGTCTTAATCCGGATGGTGACCTGCTTGTAAAAAGTGACCGTTCCTTTCGCGGGGTTATACCGGACGGGAGTAAAAGTGGAATGGACAAATGCAAATCCATTCATATATTGAGTGGATAGTTGTCCCGTCTGTTTTACAGGATACCCTGCATCCATGCTATAAACTGATTCGTTTTTCAGAAATTTGCCTGAACTTCCCAGGGATATTGGGCGAACGGCTTGTTGGGGATAAAGTTGAAAATAACCTTCAATTCCGGTCTCTTCCACACCAATAAATTCAATCGATTCAGCAGATTGCCCCGGAGGTAGTATGAGGGAGACAGCACAGTAAGGTAAGGCGGGTTCCCCTTCCAGCCCGGTGAGCAAAGAGTTGGGGAAGGCAATGGTTTGATAATTGCCGTGGTTTTTTACGGAGTAGTCGCTGAAATAGTAAGTTTTTTCGATCACACCCGCGTTCAAAGAAAGTACTGAAAAAATCAGCGCTATCCATGTAAAACATTTTTTCATAAGGGGAGGTTTGTGTAAATTATTAAGTATTAATAAGTTGTTGGATTAAAACATACAACTGTAAAAGGTTCCCAAAATTACATAAAAGAATTGGATCGGGGGCCATCAGGATCCATTCTTTCATAACAGACAAAAAAAAACCTCATAAAGTTGCATTTAAGAGGTTTTTTTCTGGTAAATATAAGTAAATCACCTTAGGTCAGAATGAAAATTTTTTCTATTTTTGTAGCTTACTATTTGAATTCGATATCAAATTTCATTTTCCGTTCCTACGGTTTTTTATACGCAAGCAGATCGTAGTAAGCATGTTATAGGTAGTTCGGCTGTCCAAAAAAATCACGCCAGAGAAAAAATTTTAACTTTAACGGAACTTTTCGGAAATAATCTTGTCTATAATAATTATAAACCAATACTCATTAATATGAAAATCTCTATCTTATCCAGGAAGTGTATCCGATGGCAATTTATGATTGCTTTGGTTATGTACTTTATGACATGGAATGTTTTCGCCGGTGATTTCAAAATCAAAGATGGTGAAACAGCATTGAAAATCAATACAAACACTTATTTGAAATTAATAGTGAACAACTCCTTGTCGCAATTTGGCACGACGGATGTTCAGGCCCAGGCAGGTACTTTTTCAACCCTGACTGCTGAAGGCTATGGTTTCAGTGAGACTATCGGCAATCCAAACTTGCCAGTGTTAAAGAAATTAATTGAAGTTCCAATGGATGCGAAGTTTGAGATCCGGATCCTGTACCAGAATTTCAAAGAATATGATTTAAAGGATTTTAATATCAATCATCCCCTGATGCCCACCCAGGCTCCGATTTCCAAAAGCGTTATGGATCCCGGTCAGGTTAAATTTGCTTATAATGCTGTTCTTTATCAAACCAATGAATTTTATAAAAATCAATTGGTTACAGTTACTCCTGTTGGAATCATGCGCGGTGTCAACATGGCCCGTCTTGAAATTTCACCGGTGGAATACAATCCCATCACCCGGAAGATCAGGGTTTATGACAACCTGGAAGTTGAAATTGATTTCGCCGGAGCTAATGTCAGCAAGACCGTGGCTTTGAAAAACAGGACCTATTCACCTTATTTTGAAGCCGCCTACCGGATGTTGCCCAATTACAAGCCCGTTGATCCAGATGCGTTGATCACCGCTTCGCCCGTGACTTATGTCATCGTGGCAAATGCCATGTTCCAGGAGACCCTTCAGCCGTTTATTCAATGGAAAACAAAAAAAGGGTTCAAAGTCATTGAAGCTTACACGAACGATCCTTTGGTTGGGAATACGACCACCTCAATTAAAAATTACCTTCAGGGACTTTATAATAATCCTCCGACAGGATACAATGCTCCGAGTTTTGTCCTGATCGTGGGCGATGTGGCCCAAGTACCTACCTTTAATGGTACTGCCGGTTCATACGTAACTGACTTATATTATTGTGAATACACGGGAGATAAAATCCCGGAAGTATATTATGGAAGGTTTTCTGCTACTTCGATAGCTCAGCTTCAGCCGCAAATTGACAAGACCCTTGAATATGAACAGTATCTGATGCCCGATCCTTCCTTCCTTAACGAAGACGTGATGATTGCCGGCGCTGATGCTTACCATGCCCCGACTTATGGTAATGGCCAGATCAATTATGGCACTACTTATTATTTCAATGCAGCTCATGGATTATTGTCCCACACCTACCTCTATCCCCAATCGGAAAGCAGTTCTGCCCAGATCATCCAGAATGTCAGCGACGGTGTTTGCTATGCTAACTATACCGCTCATGGAAGCTCGGAGGGTTGGTACAGCCCTGAATTTTCAATCTCTGATATCGCTACCCTTCAGAATGCACACAAATATCCCTTAATGGTTGGAAATTGCTGTGAAACAAGTCCTTTCGACGGGAACTGTTTCGCGGAAGAATTATTACGCGCTGCCAATAAAGGGGCCCTTGGTTATATCGGAGCTTCCGCCAGTTCATACTGGGATGAAGATTACTGGTGGGGCGTCGGCTTTAAAAATGTCGTCGTTAACCCCGTCTACAACGCGAATCATCTGGGCGCTTATGACGTTACATTTCATGATCATGGAGAGCTATCATCCCAGTGGTATGTCACTCAGGGCCAGATGGTCGTAGGAGGAAATATGGCCGTTGAAGAATCCAGTTCCAGTATGAAAACCTACTATTGGGAAATCTATTGCCTGATGGGCGATCCCTCATTATCTGTTTATTTTTCAGTTCCCCAGGCAGTTACAGCAAACTATTCATCCGCTTTGTTGGTCGGAATGAGTTCCTTTACCGTGAACACGGAAGAAAATGCTTATGTTGCCCTTTCCATGAATGGTATCTTATTAGGTACCGGAATTGCTGATGCTACCGGTGTCGTGAACCTCACATTTGATCCGATCGCGGCTCCCGGAACCGCCGATATCGTTATCACCAAACAGAACCGTCAGCCTCATATCGCACAGATCACCGTTGCCCCGGCCGAAGGCCCGTATGTTACCTTAGACAGCTACATCATTGTCGATCCTTCTGGGAACAACAATGGACAAGCCGACTATGGTGAAAATATAACCCTGAATGTCAAATTAAATAACGTTGGCGTTGAAATGGCAGCCGGCGTTACGGGAACCCTTACAGCTGAAGATCCCACCATCACCATTACCAACGGGACTTTCAACTTCGGAGATATTCCTGCCGGTGAAAGTACAATTGGGAACAATGCTTATGCTATCACGGTTGCTGATTTTATTCCCGATCAACACCATGTATCCTGTGCCCTTTCGTTGACCGATGGAACCCATACCTGGAACTCTACCCTGGTCATCGTCCTGAATGCTCCGATATTATCTGCCGGACCTACTATGGTGATCTCTGATCTGAACGGTAACGGAAACGGAAGACTTGATCCGGGCGAAACCGCTGATCTTATCATCTCCACTTCCAATACCGGCCACAGTGATGCGCTCAATGCCATCGGAAATATTACCAGCACAAGTCCTTATCTGACTATTAACACTGGCTCTTTCAACCTGAATACCATACCTTTTGGCGGATCTGGCAATGCCACTTTCAATGTCACTGCTTCTATGGATGCCCCAATCGGATCAACCTTGGATGTAAATTATACTGTAAATGCCCTTGACGGATATACCGCCGAAAAAACTTACCTTGCAAAAGTCGGACTGATCCTGGAAGATTTCGAATCGGGCGGATTTACCCAGTTTGCCTGGGCCCAGACCGGAAACCAACCCTGGACCATTACCAATGTTGAACCTTTTGAGGGTATTTATTCTGCCAAATCAGGGACCATTTCACACAACCAGCAATCATCTCTCAGCCTTCAGATGGCGGTAACCAGCAACGATAGTATTTCATTCTATTATAAAACATCTTCGGAATCCGGTTATGATTTTCTAAAGTTTTATATCGATGGCGCAAGCGCCCTCGGTGAATGGTCTGGCACCAATGCCTGGACCAGGGCGGCTTACCCTGTTACTCCCGGTAACCATACTTTTAAATGGGAATATTCGAAAGATGGCAGCGTTTCAACAGGAAACGACTGTGCCTGGATCGATTATATCATCTTCCCGGCAACTTCTCCCGGCGTTTCTGTGAATGGCTATGTAACCTATGCCAACACAGCCAACACCGCATTGGCCGGACTGACAATCAAACTGAAGAATAGCGGTGGCGCCACTGTAGGTACCACGACAACGAATGCCACAGGAGATTATACTTTCACAGGGATCCAGGCGGGCAATTATACGCTGGAAGTCCTAACGACAAAACCCTGGGGCGGCGTTGCTGCAACCGATGTGTTGCTGTATCGCAAACACATTGCCAGTATTGAACTGCTTTCAGGGATCTATCTTGCCTCAGGAGATGTTAATGCCTCTGGCAGTTTATCCGCGGCCGATGTCCTTATCATTAAAAAACGTATTGCAGCCCTCATCAACTCCTTCCCGGCTGGCGATTGGGTATTCAATAACACCCCATTTACCGTCGGCAGTGGCAATGCTACCCAGAATTTCAAAGGGCTGGTATATGGTGATGCCAATGGTTCCTATATTCCGACCAGTGATAAATCCCAACCTGTAAAACAGGGTATGATCCGTCTTGAAACCGTTGCTGTAAAGGGAGAAGTAGCTGTTCCTGTTGTTGTTACAGATATGAACAATCTGGGCTCATTCCAGTTTACGGTTCAGTATGATCCTTCGAAACTGACCTTGGGAGAAATCACCGACTGGTATCAGGGGATCAATGATGTTACCGTAGGAACGCCGGCTCCCGGGTTTATTACTTTCGTCTGGGCTGCTGATGTTAACGGAGTAACGGTCCGCGATGGCGTTCTTTGCAAACTCCACTTTACCGCTACATCCGACGAAGGATCTGCACTGAATTTCGTAAGCGCCCCGACACTCGTGGAATTTAGCGACTACGATGGTGTACTCTTCGAACCTCAGGCTATCAATGGCGCTGTTAAATCAGCAACAGGTATCAATGATCTGGAAAATGCCTCGTTGACAATATATCCCAACCCGGTATCGGATCAGGCAACCATTACCTATTCTGTCCCTGCAGCCAATGATATTACAATCGCTTTATTTAATATGTTAGGACAAGAGATCAGGCCAATCATGAATATGCAGGCTCAATCTGCCGGTACCCACACCGTTGCATTTACTGTTGATGGGCTCAATGCTGGAATTTATTATTGTAAATTATCAGTTAACAATAAAACTATTGTTAAAAAGTTGATCATCAACAAATAATATAACAAAACAAGGGGCTGATTAAAACAAAAACTTTTAGTCAGCCCCTTTATTTATATCCTTTTCAATGGCTTCTCATCTAAATATTTTTCTATGAAGAAAGTTTTGATTTCCTTTTTATTTTTATTGAGTTTTTCTGTAGGGTTCAGTGCAAATTGGATCCCCCTGGGTTCCGGTAATCCGGTCCCTGCCAAAGCCCGACTGATCTCCTCCGACATTCAGACGTCAACCATTCACTTTTCCCTTCAGGGATTCGAAATGATACCAGTAGTTACTCCAAAAGGTAACGCTTTTGTCGTTGGAGTTGGTGAAGCAACTCCCATGCTGGTCAATGGCGCCCCAGACCTTGGTAAACTAACCGCTTCGGTTATAATTCCCGATCAGGAAAAAATGGATGTTAAAGTGGTTTATTCTAATTATAAGGATTTTCCGGGCATTGAAGTGGCCCCATCCAAAGGCAACTTGTACAGGAATACCGACCCAGCTACTGTCCCTTATACCTGGGGTAAAGTTTATTCCGAAGACAAGTTTTTCCCTGAAAACATAGTAGAGCTGAGGGATCCCTATATTATCCGTGATTATCGCGGGCAAACAGTCATTGTTTATCCCTTTCAATACAATCCTGTCACAAAAACATTGCGCGTCTATACCGACGTTGAAATTACCGTATTCAGTACCGGGAAGCAAGGCATGAACCCATTATTCCGCAAAGGAAACCTGATCAGCGTCAACAGTGAATTCAACAAGATTTATCACCAGCGCTTTTTAAATGCCGGCGAATCAAAATATAATCCGGTCGATGAACAGGGTAAAATGCTCATTATTTGTTATGGCTCTTTTATGACCGCCATGGAACCCCTTGTTGATTGGAAAAACCAGCAGGGAATTCCAACTGAGCTTGTCAATGTTTCAACCATCGGAACAACTTCTACAGCTATCAAATCCTATATCCTTAACTATTATAACAACAACGACCTGGCCTTTGTCCTACTTGTTGGCGATGGCCCCCAGATCCCAACAAATTCAGGAGGCAGTCTGGGAGGGCCCTCTGACAATGCTTACGGATATTTGGTTGGAAATGACCATTATCCTGACTTGTTTGTGGGTCGTTTTTCGGCTGAAAACCTGGCACAGGTAGAGACCCAGGTCACCAAAGTGTTGACCTATGAAAAGAATCCGCCGACCACGGTTGACTGGTTTTCAACGGGAGTAGGAATCGGGTCCGACCAGGGCCCTGGCGATGATAACGAATACGATTACCAGCATATCCGCAATATCAGGACGAAGCTTATGGATTATACCTATACCGCGGTGGCAGAACTATACGATGGCTCACAAGGAGGGCTTGATGCCCCCGGGAACCCTAGTACAACACTGGTAGCAAACGCGATCAACGCGGGCGCTGGCATTGTTAATTACACCGGGCACGGAAGTCAGACCTCATGGGGTACAACCGGCTTTTCCAACAGCAATGTGAATTCGCTGACCAATGATAATATGTTACCTTTCATCTGGTCGGTTGCTTGTGTGAATGGGGATTTCGTCAACGGAACCTGCTTTGCAGAGGCCTGGCTGCGCGCAACCCATAACGGGCAACCCTCGGGAGCTGTGGCGACCCTGATGTCGACCATCAATCAAAGCTGGAATCCCCCAATGTGTGGTGAAGATGCCATGGACGACATTCTTGTTGAAACTTACACCAATAACATAAAACGCACTTTCGGCGGTATCTCTATGAACGGATGTATGGCGATGAATGATGAATATGGCGCTGACGGAGCTGAAATGACAGATACCTGGAATTGCTTCGGCGATCCTTCGCTGATGGTCAGGACTGCTATGCCGCAAGCGATAACGGCTTCACACCTTCCAACCATCTTCCTGGGCGCCAATCAGTTCGTTGTTTCATCCGACGCTGAAGGGGGCTTGGTTGCCCTCACTATCAATAACCAGTTGATCGCTTCCGGTTATATTACCGGAGGAACTGCTGCGCTCAACTTCGAAGCGCTGTCAGCATTGGATACAATGAAAGTGGTTATTACCGCTTTTAACCATTTATTCTATGAAGCAGATGTGCCCATTATTCCTGCCGAAGGCCCCTATATTACGTATGTCGGCCATTCTATCAGCGACATTAATGGGAACAACAATGGCCAGGCCGATTTCGGAGAAAATATCCTGCTGACTATTGCCCTGAAAAATGTCGGGGTGGAAGCAGCTAACAATGTCAATGCTACGATAAGTTCTGCTGATACCTATGTAACTATTGTAGATCCTGAAGAAAACTATGGATTAATTCCGGCAGGGGAAACAGTCGCTTTACCTGACGGTTTCTCTTTTATTGTAGCGGATAATGTTCCCGATGGGCATTCAGTTGTGTTTGACTTGGTTATTACCGACGGGACCCATACCTGGAACAGTAACTTCCCTATCGTCATGAATGCACCGGAATTTTCAATCGGTACCATGACGATTTCGGATCCCACGGGGAACGGCAATGGCCGGCTTGATCCTGGTGAAACGGCTGACATTATTGTCACATCGGCCAACGATGGCAGCAGTACATCGCCAAATGCTTTGGCGACATTAGGGACATCAAGCAGTTAT
>Ga0172381_10006742_pt1 | contig 11472 bp, 9 predicted proteins | sample Leawel6488metaG_FD_119754 | JGI IMG/M metagenome (GOLD analysis project Ga0172381, IMG submission 119754) | Leachate microbial communities from a municipal landfill in Southern Ontario, Canada - Leachate well 64-88 metaG | ecosystem: Engineered > Solid waste > Landfill > Unclassified | place... | reverse complement strand
TCATGCGGCGCGTTTCACGATGCTTATCGGTTTTCGACCGGGCTGTATTTTGTTTTACGTTCCCTCGAAGACGATGTGACGCGTCACGGCGGGGGCGAAGGCGAGCCTTGTGCCGGCCGGCGGAGCGCGCTTCTGGATGGACCGCGCCAGGTTGTCGCACCACAGATTCGAACTGCGGAAGCCGTGGAGGCGGCGGTGGCGCTGGACGCGGTCTTTCTCCGAGTGCTTTTTGTCGTGGTCGTGCAGGGGGTGGTGGACCTCGACGAGGATGCCGATCGCCGCCGGCGTGTGGGCGAGGGCATCAGCCATCGGCTCCAACATCTGTCCGGTCGGGCCGGCTCGCGGCGCGGCCGTCTCCAGCACGGTGTTATAGACGACCTCCCGCACCGTCGCTGGCTCGCGGCCGAGGAGGGAGATCGCCTCATGGAAAAGATCGGTCGTCTGCTCGCGGAAGACGATTTGGATCTGCACTAGGTAGAGAATCACGAGGGCGATTTTCGTGAACTTTTCCATAGTCCAGTTGTTAATCCCCGCCTACTTAGAGCATAGCCAGAGCCGGTCGGCGTGTCAAATTTTATGCTGGGTTGAGGTAATTTATGGCCTAGCGCACGCGGCGGGAAATATGGTATAATACCATTTGCATTCAACTGCCGCCTTAAAATGGTCGGCGGTTTTTGTTTGGACGAAAAAGACCGCCCAAAGTCGGGCGGTCGGGATGACGGGCGCGTTACTCGACGAATTCGGAGCTGTGGACGATGGTCTCGACGTGCCGCACCTCAATAGCGCGTCGCCAGCCGCCTGTCAAGGTTCCATCCGAGCCTGAAATTGGGTCGGCCACCCGGAGCAGAGGGCGTCTTTTGTCCGCCCCGAGGCGTTTAACCGTTCGTTGTCGGTGTGGTAAAATATAAGGCGTTATTCAAGCTGGACGGATCGTCGCCAGACTGTCCGCGCCGTCTTCCATCGAGCTTATGCGCATTGCCGTCTTTGAAACGGAGAGAGAGGAACGCGGACAGCTGGAACGTGGCCTCGCCGGCCACGAGGTGTCCTTTCACGAGGAGCCGCTGAACGAGAAGACCGCCGACCTCGCCGCCGACGCCGAGATTGCCGTCGTCTTCGTCTATTCCTGCGTCAGCGCCGAGGTCCTTGCCAAGGCACCGCGCCTCAAGATGGTCACGACCCGGTCGATGGGCTATGAGCACATCGACCTCGCCGCCTGCGCCGCCCGCGGCGTCGTCGCCTGCCGCGTCCCGGCCTATGGCGACGAGACGGTAGCCGAGCACGCCTTCGCCCTCATGTTCGCCCTCTCCCGCAACATCTTCCAGGCCTACGAGCGCACCGAGAAGTCCGACTTCGACTACCGCGGTCTCATGGGGTTCGACCTCCAGGGCAAGACGCTCGGCGTGGTCGGCGGCGGGCGCATCGGCATGAATGTGGTCCGCATCGCCCGGAGCATCGGCATGGAGGTGCTGGTCCATGACCCGAAGCCGCGACCCGAGCTCGCGCAGGAGATGGGCTTCCGCTACGCCGCGCTGGAGGAAATCCTGCCGGTCGCCGATGTCATCACCCTGCACGTGCCCTACCTCCCGGCCACGCATCACCTCATGGATCACGCGAAGTTCGCCATGATGAAGAAGGGGGCTATCCTCGTGAACACCGCGCGCGGCGGGCTCGTGGACACGGCGGCGCTCATCGAGGCCCTCGACGAAGGGCGCCTCTCCGGTGCCGGTCTCGACGTGCTGGAGGAGGAGGGCTGCTTCAAGGAGGAGGCGGAGATCGTGAGCGGCGGTTTTAGAGATCGCTGTGACCTGCAGGCCCTCGTCCGCAACCATGCCCTCGTCGCGCGCCACGACGTCATCATCACGCCGCACATCGCCTGGTACAGCCGCGAGGCCGTGGCCCGCATCCTCGACACCACGGTGGAGAACGTGAAGGGTTTTGCCGCCGGCGCTCCCGTCAACGTCATTCAAACTAAATAACACCACCACTATGAACGAGTCTCCCAACCCGAACGAGACCCCCGTCAACTCCACGAAATCGTCCGTCGCCCCGGTCGTCGAGGAAAAAGCCCCAGTCGGCCGCGTCCGCCTTTACGTCGCTGTCCTCGCGCTCGGCGTCGGCGGTTCGCTTTTCGCCGGCTACCTCACCTTCTTCAAGGCCATCACCGGCAAGTGCGCGCTCGGCGAAGCTTGTCCGATCGTCCTCGGGCTTCCGGCCTGCATCTACGGCTTTGTCATGTTCCTCGCGATCACCCTGCTGGCCGTGCGGGTCCTGCTTCGCGGGACGGTCTCCTGGGTTCCGAAGGCTCTCCTCGGCGTCGCCGGCTTCGGCATCGCCTTCGCCGGCATCCTTTCCGCCACGGAAATCGCCGGCTGGCTCGCCTCCGGCCGCGCCTATGCCCTCGTCCTGCCTTCTTGCGTCTATGGCCTTGTCTTCTACATCGCCGTTTTCTGCCTGTCTTGGAGGCTGTCGGCCGCGAAAGACGGCGGCAAGTAGCGCCCTCAAGTAATCTCAAGACTATTTCTTCTAGCCAATTAGTCCTATGCCTAGGAACAAAATTCACAAGCTCGTGAAAGGCAAGACGCCGGCGCGCCTCGCTCCGCTGTTCCGTCCCGGGAAAATCGGCAGGTTGGAGATAAAGAACCGCCTCGTCATGCCGCCGATGGTGCGCAACTACGCGGATGGGGAGGGCCGGGTGACGGACCGTTACGTGGCCCATATCGAGCGGATCGCCCGCGGTGGCGTCGGTGCCATCATCCTTGAGGCGAGCTACGTCCGCGCGGACGGACGCGGGTTCGTGAACGAACTGGGCGTGGACGACGATACGGCGGTGGCCGGCCTCAAGAAGCTCGCGGTCGCGGCCCATCGCCATGGCGCGGCCGTCGGCCTGCAACTCTACCACGGCGGTCGCCAGGCATCGTCGAAGACGAGCGGCTTCCCGCCGGTCGCGCCCTCGGCCATCCCCGAACCGACGGTGGGGGAGCGGCCCAAGGCGCTCACGGTCAAGGAGATCAAGGATCTCGTCCGCGCCTTCGGGGACGCCGCCGAGCGCGTCAAGAAGGCCGGCCTCGATTTCATCGAGCTGCACGGCGCGCACGGCTATCTCATCAACCAGTTTCTTTCGCCGTTCTCCAACAAGCGCGTCGATGCCTACGGCGGCACGTCGGAGCGGCGCCTGCGCTTCCTCCTCGAGGTCTATACGGAGGTCCGGCATCGTGTCGGTGATGATTATCCGGTGATACTGCGCCTTTCGGCCGACGAGTTCGTGCCCGGCGGCCTGCGCCTCAAGGACACGATTGCCGTGGCGAAGCGGATGGAGAAGGAAGGGGTGGACGCGGTTCACGTCTCGTCCAGCAACTACGCTTCCTATGCCAAGGGCCTGTTGATACCGCCGATGGCCGTGCCGGACGCGCCACTCGCCCCGTTCGCGTCCGCCGTCCGTCGCGCCGTCAAGATCCCGGTCATCGCCGTAGGCAAGATTCGTCATCCGGAAACCGCGGCCAAAATCCTGCGCGACCAGGGCGCCGATTTCGTGGCTATCGGACGCTCGCTCCTCGCCGACCCCGACTGGCCGCAGAAGGCCAAGGAGGGGCGCATCAAGGACATCCGCCCCTGCGTCGCCTGCAACCAGGGATGCATCTCGCGGCTTTTCGCGCAGGAGGACGTCTGGTGCACCGTGAATCCGGAGTGCGGCCGCGAGCGCGAGTTCTCCGCGAAGGCTTCGCCTGCCGGCAAACAAGGATCAGGACTGCGCCGCGTCTGGGTGATCGGCGGCGGACCGGCCGGTCTCACCGCGGCCATCGTCGCCGCCGAACGCGGCCACAAGGTGACGGTCTTCGAGAAGGAACGCCGTCTCGGCGGTCAGCTGGCTGCTGCTGCCGCCGCCCCCTACCGTCATGATTGGATAAATTTTCGCGACTGGCTCGTGCGGCGGGTCAAGGACCTGCCGATTGAAGTGCACCTCCGGCGCGAGTTCACCGTCGCTGACCTCCGCCGCTCCTTGCCGGACGTCGTGGTCGTGTCCGTGGGTTCCGATCCCGCCCATCCGCGCCTGCCCGGTGCGGAACTCAAGCACGTCGTGACCGCCCGGGCCGTCCTTGAGGGCAAGGCCAAGCTGAAGCCCCGGAGCCGGGTGGTGGTCGCCGGCGGCGGTTGCATGGGGGCGCAGACGGCCGAATATCTCGCGGACCGCGGGCATCGCGTCACGCTCATGGAGGCTACGGGCGCCGTGGCCGTGGAAGCCCCGGTTGACGACCGCAATCTCCTGCTCGAACGCCTGGCGAAGAAGAAAGTGAAGATTATGACGCAGACACTGATCGGGGCGATTACCCCGAAGGCGGTGCAGGTCACTTCCGTGTCGGGCCCGGTCAAGATCCCGGCCGACGCGGTCGTCATCTGTCTCGGCGCCGTGCCGAGCGACGGCATGATCGCCGAGCTGGAGGGGGTCGTTCCGAGGACCATCATCGTCGGCGACGCGGTCGAGCCGCGCCGCGTGACCGAGGCGGTTGCCGAGGCCGCCCAGGCGATGCTCACCATCTGATTCACGAAGGCCGTGCCGAACGGCAAGAACGCCGATCGGTTTTGACAGCGCCGCGAGGGGGACCTCGCGGCGTTGTTTTTTCTGTGCCGGAAACCACGGGCATCGGCCCGGGGAGCGTCATTGTCGCTCGCGTCTTTGACTGGAGGAGGAAATAGGCCATGGGCGATAGGGGACGGGTATCGTGTGCCTGGAATATTCGTTCGACCTCCTTCGAACATGGGACTCGTCGTTCATGTATTCAGAACCGCCCCGGTAGGGCGGTTTTCTCGTTGTCCAGTGGATTGAGTTTGAATCGCCGCGTCAGCCTGGCATTCTTCCTCATCGCAAGACTCCCTTTGCCCCCTGCCGTCAACAGCTGACGGTTGGCGGCTGATGGCTTATACTTCCTGCATGCCCGCCTACTTCGACAGCTTCCTCGCCGCCTTCATGCCGATCCTCGCCCTCGTGGTCGAGCTCGCCTTCATGACCGCGCTGGTACGCCTCATGAACCGTTTGGCCTACCGCAACTTCGGCGAGCGGATTTACCTGCTCCTGATGTGGCCGGGCGTCGCGGTCCACGAGCTGTCGCACGCCGCCGCCTGCGTCCTCACCCGGACGCGGTTGGTCGAGGTGAAGCTCTTTTCGCCCCGCAAGGCGCGGCGCGGGGAAATGCTCCTCGGCTACGTGAAGCACGAGCAGCCGAAGAACCGCCTTGCCGGCGTCGTCATCGGGGCGGCCCCGTTTTTTGGCGGCACGGCGGTGCTCGCCCTGCTGTTTCGGCTCGCCTTCCCGGCGACCGCCGGCCGTCTCGGTGCCGTAGCGGCGTCGGTTGCCGGCCCGCTCCAGCTCGCGCGGCGGATCAGTGATTTCGCCGTCGACCTCGTCCAGGAGGCCGCCACCCGCACCTCGTGGGACGCGGCTTGGCCGTGGCTGGCTGTCTGGCTGATGGTGGCGGTCGCGGCGCATCTCGCCCCCTCCCGGAGCGACTTGGAGGCATCGGCGACGACTCTCCTTGCCGCCGTCGCCGGCGTCCTGCCGCTGTTGTTTTTCCTCTTCCGTTTTTGGCCGCCGGCCTTCCTCGTCGTGGCCAGCAGTTTGGGTTCGGCGGCCGCCGCCCTAGCCGGCCTTCTCGCCGTCGGCCTCGCCGGCGTCGCCGTCGCCACGGTCGTCATCGCCGCCATCGCCCTCATGGCGCACGGCGTCCGTAATGCGTTGAGATAGGCGATATTGGCAGTCAGAGTCACGTTTTTTAGGAACGGTCAACTCAAGAAACCAACGGCCTATGGTCTGACGGCCTTCTGCACGTTCGGTCTCTAGCCTTGCCCCTTGATTATTGCTATAATCACCTTATGAACGACCGCCGCCTCCAGACCTATTTCTTCATCATTGTCCTCGTGGCCAGCATCGTCCTTACGCTGGTCATGTTCGGGACGTACTTGCGGCTCCTCGCGTTCGGTGGCGTGCTCGCCGTGGCCGTGCGCCCGGTCTATCGATGGTTCCTCAAGATTTTCCGCTCGGAGCAGGCGGCCGCCTTCGTCACGGTCATCTGTTCCGCCCTCGTCATCCTCATTCCGCTGGTCGTCTTCGCCGGCTCCCTCTATCTTGAGGCTTCCGACATAATCTCCGGCGTGAGCGGACGGCTGACCGACGGGATTTTGTCCGAGACCATGGCGAACATCGTGCCCGCCAGCCTGTTGCCGCAGGTCACCGCCCTGCTGTCCGACTCCCAGTCCGTGGCCAAGGCGGTCGCCAGCTACCTCACCTCCAGCCTGCCCTCGATATTCTCGAACTTCATGGCCGTGGCGCTCGGCTTCTTCATCGTCCTCTTCTCCACTTATTACCTGCTGAAGGACGCCCGCAAGCTGAAGGCGGCGGTCATCGCCCTTTCTCCCCTCACTGACGAGAACGATGAGAGTGTCATCGACCGGGTGCTGAAGACGGTCGTCGCCGTCATGAACGGCGTCGTCGTCATCGCCCTCGTGAAGGCCGTCCTCGCCGCCGTCTTCTTCTGGGTCTTCGGCGTGCCCCAGCCGTTCTTCTGGGGGGCGGTCACCGGCTTCGCTTCCATCCTGCCGATCATCGGTTCGGGCCTTGTCGCCGTGCCGGCTGTCGCCTATCTCCTGCTCACCGGGCACCTTGCCGCGGCCGTCGGACTCGCCATCGTCTCGATGGCGATCATCGGCACGGTGGACAACTTCCTCCAGCCGAAGCTCGTCGAGAGCAAGACGAACATCCACCCCTTGCTCGTCCTCGTCGCGGTGCTGGGCGGCTTCCGCTTCTACGGCTTCGCCGGTTTCGTGCTCGGACCGCTCACTCTCGCGGTCGCCCTCGCCCTCATCGACATCTACAAGAAGGATTTCCGCCGCGCCTTCGTGGAGGAGAAGACGGAGTAAGAGCCTGTTTCGGCAGGGGTTTGCGCGGCGGAAGCGGACGGTTTCCCGTGCGGACGCGTGAAAACCGAGGAGGAGCCGTCAGCTGGCGCGGCGGCGAGTATAGCGGGCTATCTTGAAGAGGACTTTCGTGCGCCCAGGCGGGAAAGGGCCGCTTCCGCCGCGTGAAGACCTCCTGAAATAGGTTCTAAGTAACTTGGACGCGAAAGCCCCCACATTTACGCGAGTGCGCGCCTTCACCCGTCGCGGAGCGGTCACCGACGGGTGACGTCCGTGAAAGGGAAGCGAGGCACCGGTAAGTGCGGGGGCTTTTTGATGTTCGGTTGTTTCGACTCAGCCGCGCCGGTGCAGGGCGTTAGCGATGCCCTGGAAGATTCTCTTCAGCGCCTCCCAGAGGGAGCGCCAGAGGCCCCAAGCCTCGCGCCCCGCCTCCTCGGCGGCGGCCTTCTGCTTATCCGTCAGCTCCACGGCGGCCTTGTCCTGTTCGGAGACATTGACTTCGCCGACAGCATCCGGTTCGTCTTCGCCGCCGTTCGACGCGGCCTCCTCCAGCGCGTCGGCGGCCGGGGCGGCGAGGTCGGTCGCCTTCTCCTGCAGGGCCTGCCACTGGTCCCGCGCTTCCTCGGCGGCGGCGGCCTTGGCATCGGCCTTGATTTCGTCCGCCTTCGCCGCGACCTGCGCCTCAAGATTTTTTTTCAGCCCGTCAGCCGCATCGTCCACGGCGGCGAGGGCTTGGTCAGAGGCGGTTCCGGCGGCAGTGGTGAGGTGAACGGAGAGGGCGGCGATTGGTTGCCCAACGTCCGGCCGGGTGACGGTCGCCGTCTCTTCCTGGGAAGCAGTCGCGCCGCTGGCCGGGCCGAACTGGCTTCGGAACAGCATCTGCCCGCCGAGAGCGGCCAGCCCGAAAGCCGTCGTCACCCCGAGGGTGATGACGGCGATGTGCCGCCGCTCGTCGTGCTGATGCCCGGTCATGCGGGAAATTTTTAGCGGCAGCCGCGGCAGCTGGATCCGCAGCACATCCCCTTGCTGGTGACGGAACAGCTCTTCACGGACTTTTTCGCCGCCGTCTTCTTGACTGGGCTTTTCGTCGCTTTCTTCGCGGGTTTCTTGGTCGCCATATTTTTCCTCGTTTATGAAGGCCCTAACAGGCCTAGCATCATTATTATAACGCCGATGCGGCCGCTCCGGCGAGTATCTCGTCCAGTCTCTTCCGGCCAGCCTCGATATTTTCCTTGTCGGCGGGGGAGAGCTTGCCGGAACCCTTGGGGCTGTAGCCGTGGCCGACCTCCTCGCCGTCGCCGTAGCTGTCGCTGTCGGTGTCCTTCGCGAGCGGGTCGGTCGCATAGACGATGGCCTCCTCGCCGTCGGTTAGCCCGTCGCCGTCCGTGTCCGCGGCGTTCGGATCCGTCCCGAGACCCTGTTCCTCCTCGTCGGTGAGCCCGTCGCCGTCGGAGTCGGTCGGAGCTGCGGGTGCCGTTTCTCCTTGGGGCGGGACGACCGTGTCTTCGGTAGGTAAGGCAGGGGCTTCACCGTTTTCCTCGTCGCCGTACGGTTCTTCGAAAAGTTGAGCGGAAGAAGACGACGGCTCGGTCGCGGCGGGAGGCTGACTTTCCGTCTCGGGCGCGGTTGTCGGTGCGGGCGTTATTCCGGGCAGTTCAAGGCCACCGGTCGCGGGCAGGTCGAAGCCCTGCGAACTCATGGCGTGCGGACCGGCCGCGAGGGCGAAGACGGCCCCCTCCAGCTCGAACCCGACCAGGTAGTCCTTGAGGCTGTGCGCGTAGGCGTAGGACAGGCCGGACTTGGGGTCGGCGGGGACGGTCTCGAGGTAACGCGGCGCGAGCAGGTCGAGCGTCATCGGATAGCGCGAGTAGTCGGCCTCGTAGCTCGCGAGCGCAATCTTGATGAGGCTCATGTGCTGGTAGCGCTCGAGGTCGCGGGCTTCGGGCGTGCCCGGCTCGGGCAGCGTCGGGGTCGCAGGAGCGGCGGTTTCCGGCACCGTCGTCGGCACTACCGCCTCCGTCTTGACGGCCGGGACTCCGATTGCGGCCGTGCTGAGCCGTTGCAGGAAGGCCCGTCCGCCGAGAATCGGGAGCAGGATGACGAGTGTCAGGCCGACTGCGGCGAGCGTCTGGTACAGCCGCCTGCGCCCGGCGTTCGGTTCCCAAGTCCAGCCCTTCTCCTTCACGGTGTCCTCGTAGAAGACTTGGAGGAAGACGGAGTTGAGGGGCAGGAATAGGATTTCGGCGATGACCCAGGCCGCGGCGGCGGCGAGGACGGCGGCCGGCGCGAAGGCAGTGAGCGGGTCGGCGACGGACGGTGCAGTGACGCCCGCGGCCTGACCGACGGCAAAGACGCCGGCGGTCACGGCGATGACCGGCAGGTTCAGCAGGAAGATCTCGGCGAGAAGGCGGAAGGTATGCCCGGTCGCGAGGTCGCGGCTCCGCAGCATGGCATCGAAGTCGTGACGACGCTCGATGAGGATGACCGGCGGGATGAGGAGCAGGCGCGGCAACAGCACCAGGGCGGGCAGGACGAGGAGGGTCGGCGCGACCGCGGTGAGGAAGACCGTCGCCGCCGTCGCGAGATACCAGCCAGAGCGGGCGATTCCGACGCCGAGGGCCTTGAAGCCGCTCACCTTGAAGGCGGCCGCCGCGCTCACGGCCGCGCGCAGGACGAAAAAGACGACCAACGCCGCCGCAATGGTGAGACCGGTCACGGCGGTCCCTGTTCGCAGGCCGGCGGCGAGGGCGGCGAGGCCGCCTTCAGACGCGCGCATGGCGAGCCAGACCAAGCCCAGCGCCGGCAAGGCCCAGGCGAGCAGGGCCACCCCCAGGAAGGTGAAGGGCTTGCTCCCGAAGCGCCGGAAGGATCGCCGGAGGCGGCTCCCGAAGCCGGGGAAGTTCTCCGGGGTTACGAGGCCGCTCGCAGTGAGCGGGACGGCCGGGGCGGAAATGACGGATTGCTGTTCAGCCATGCGGTCAGTATAGCAGATTTGGCGGCCGCCCGTCGTCATTCGGCGGGTCGCCGGGAGGTTGACGGAATCGCCCCCGCGTGGTCAAGTTCAGTCAGGTCGTTCTCAACAGAACACGTCGCCAAGGAGGCGCATCATGACCAAGAGAATCGGTTGGAGGAGGATCGCGGGACTGCTCGCCGTGTTCATCCCCGCTTTCGCCGTCATCGTCGCCGTCAGCCTTTGGGTCGGCTATCGCACCGGCTACGAGGTCGGCGACAGGACGGCGGGTCGAGCCAAGGAATACCTCGATTTCGAGGATCTGATCACGGCCAATTATCCCCGCCGGACGCCGAGCCATTCGGTCCTGCGCCAGGGGTGCTTCAAGGGCATGGCCGAGGCGATCGGGGACAAGCATACTCGATACTTCAATCCCGAAGAGACCAGATTTATGGCCGGCGAGTTTGCCGGAGAGCGGGGCGGCATCGGCGTCAAACTGGACATGAGCGGGGAGCTTCCCGTCGTCTCCGGTTTCACGGACGCCAGTCCGGCCGCGAAGGCCGGACTGCACGACCACGATGTCATCACGATGGTTGATGATCGGCCACTCGCGGGTATGAAGTCCGTGAAGATACTGGCCCTGATTACGGGCAAAGCCGGGACCTCGGTCAAGATCGAGGTCAGGCGCGTCGGTCACGACGATATGGAATTCATGATCGTCCGCAAAACCATCGAGACCAGCCAGGTAGTCAGGACGGACATCCGCGCGGAAGGACGAAATTTCGTCGTCCTCAAACCGAGCGACTTCTCGCCGGTGGCCGGCAAGAGGTTCTTTGAACAGCTTTCGGCCGTAACCGGCGCTCGGCAGGGCTTCTCCGGCCTCGTTCTCGACCTCCGCGGCAATCCCGGCGGCCGGGTGGACGTCGCCATGTCCATGGCGTCGGCTTGGCTCGGACGCAAGTCGGTCGTGAAGTTCCGCTACAGCAACGGGTACGTGAAGTCACAGCGCAAGTATTTTCCGGAACCGGATGTCCCATGGCCGACGGCCGTCCTCGTGGACGGTGATTCCGCCTCCGCCTCGGAGATCGTCGCCGGCGCGTTTCAGGACTACGGTGCCGCCCGCGTCTTCGGCACGAAGACCTACGGCAAGGGTTCGGGCCAGATGGACTTCCCCCTCAAGGACGGCAGTTCTCTGCACCTGACGGTCTTCCTTTGGCTCACGCCCAAAGGACGATCGATTGACGGCGTGGGCCTCATGCCGGACGTGGTCGTGCCGGCCGCCTCTTGCGACGCGTGCATCAGCCATGACGCTCAGCTCGACGCCGCCATCCGCTGGCTCGCCGAACAGCCGCCGCGTTAGAACGGCGAACGTTCCTTAGCTTAAGCCCCCGCTTTGTGCGGGGGCTTTTCATGATTGCATTCGTCATCCCAGGCCGCGACTTGGGGGGTCAATTATTTCTCGTCGTCATTCCGGGCTTGACCCGGAATCCAGACCGCGATTTTCCGTGGCCGCCTCTACCGCCGCCTCGATTTCCTCCAGCGCACTCACATGGGAAAGCTGTTCGCGCAGGGCGCGGGCGCCGGGGCGGCCTTTGAAATACCAGAGCAGTTGTTTG
>Ga0172381_10006741_pt1 | contig 11472 bp, 12 predicted proteins | sample Leawel6488metaG_FD_119754 | JGI IMG/M metagenome (GOLD analysis project Ga0172381, IMG submission 119754) | Leachate microbial communities from a municipal landfill in Southern Ontario, Canada - Leachate well 64-88 metaG | ecosystem: Engineered > Solid waste > Landfill > Unclassified | place... | reverse complement strand
GTTGTAATGGGAACTAAACCACAAGAGCAACTCCGGGAAATGTTATACAAAGCAGATTGTTTCGTATTCCCAAGCAGAGGTGAGGGCTTCGGATTAACACCTTTAGAGGCTTTAGCTTGTGGTACGACAGGAATTATCCCAAATGCCCATGGAATTGCAGAGTATTTTGATGACAGATACTTTATTGAATTGGAGATTGAAAAAGAACGACCTGCGATCTATGAGAAGTTTGATATATCTGTAGTAGGTACTATGGTCGAACCAAGTGAAATTGATTTGAGAAAGAAAATGCGTTGGGCTTATGAAAACCGGGAAAAGTGTTGGGAAATGGGAAAAGAGGGTGCTCAATGGGTTAAAACTGCATATCCAATACAAAAAACAGGTATAAAACTCGCAACTGAATTAAGAAAGCTTGGTGCTAATAATGAAATGCCTAGAACAGTTACAATAATGAATCCAAAGAGTGGAAGAAAGTCTGTAGCCTTTTTCTTAAAGAATAGGAGTATGTATTCCGGGGGTAGAATATTCTGTTACCAGATAATCCAAGCATTGTGTGAATTGGATTATGATGTAACCGTATATACAAACATCAGACCTCCTTGGGAAGATGATTTGCAATGGAATAGAAGTTATAAAACAGAAATTGTTAAGGATCAAAACGCTGAAAATCTAAAGGAATTGAAAGTTGAGGCTGATATATACATGGGTGCCGTTGTTGAGGGCAATATCGCTTGTGCTAGAAACGGCATAAGAACCGGTAAACCGACATATTGCTTTGTATTCGATCCTGTCCCTATGGTAGAAAAATACGATCCATCTCGATTAGAAAGCGAAACCGAAGGATATTTTGAGGTTGATAATTTGATAAAATCTGCCGACAATGTTCACCCGGTATTCTTAACTGAATTCGCAAAGGATATCTGTAAGGGGTATTATGGCAAAAATGAGGGTTTCGTTCTCCAACCTTGTGTAAATGATAAGATAGCAAATAAGTATAAATCTAAGAGAGAGAATATCATCATTGCTTCTGCAACTACTGGTGAAAGGGATAAAGGCTTTGAAAATGCGTTGAGAGTATTCTCTTTAGTACCAGAAACTTGGAAATTCCATATATTCACTAGCAGTATGAGTTCAAAACTACAAGAATGGATTCGAAGATATAATCTTGAGGGGAAAGTAATACCTCATTTTGATAGGAACGATGATGAAAAGTTCCAGTTCTACTCTAAGGCTCGGGTTATGTTCTGTCCAAGCCCCTATGAGGGCTACGGTATGTGGTTAGCAGAAGGTAGGTATATGGGACTTGAATGTGTAATCGTTGATTCTGGGGCTTTAAGGGAGGTTGCAGGAGAGGATAAACATATACATATCTCAAAGAGAGAAGATGGATTTGATTTGACCTCTAAACTTGCAAAAGCGATGAAAGTTACGGATCTTGTTGCAAGAAAGAAAGAATTCGGGTTTGATAGGCTCGTATCTAATTTGAAAGAACTGCTCCAATGAATATAGGTTATTATTTATATGATTACCCGTTAGCGAGTGAAACTTGGATCCCATTAGAGATCGAGGAATTGGTAATGAGGGGACATAATGTCAAAGTCTTTAGACAACAATTTCCAAAGATAGATTTATCTGATTGTGATTTTATACTCTCGCATTTTGCTCATATTGCATTAAAAGCAAGTGAATTAAACAAACCTTTTGGATTTGTTGCTCATGCTTGGGATATTTGGACAGATAATGGGGAGAAATTCCGGGAAGTAATAGCGAAACCTAACTGTAAATTTGTAGGGTATATCTCTAGTTTCCACAAAAAGAAGTTTATTGAATGGGGTTGCCCGGAAGAAAAGTTGATATTCTGGGGTGCTAGTGTTGATGTCGATAGAATGAGAAGATACAGAACAATGGGCGACAAGGTTATCTGTGGTGGAAGATTTGTCGATAAAAAAGGATTGGACATTGCAATTAAAGCAGTCCCTAACATAACAGTATTCGGAGAGGGTGAATTAGCCCCAAAGTTGAAAAAGATATCATCAGTTGCGACATTCACGGGTTGGTTAGACAGAGAAGCAATGCACGATCTCATGGAAAGGTCTTGGTTGTTGATAGCTCCTTCAAGAGTTTCTAGTAATGGAGATACAGAGGGTATTTCCACTTTAGTTTTAGAGGCTTTATGTATGGGATTGCAAGTAATCACGACAAAGGTTGCCGGGCATATAGATCTCGAACAGTTCCCGGGTAGAGTTCATTTTGTAAAAGAAAATGATGTTGAAGCCGTAAGATACCTTGCAAATACATTAGAGCATACATATTCACTAGAAGCAAAAGCAATTATAGAAAAAACTCGAAGCTCAAAAGCTATTGTTGATAATATATTAGATAAAATTAACGAAGTAATGCAATGAAAATACTTTGGGTAGCAGATTATAGTTTGAAAGAACACCAAGGGGGTGCTCAACAGACCAATGATGTAATGATAAAAGCCGGGGTTGATAGAGGGCATATCATAGATACTTTGGGCTATGAAGATACTATCCCCGAATTGAGTGGGTATGACTTAATAATCTTGAATAACATTGCTCATCAAAGTAGAGATAGAGTACAAACATTCTTAGATACCGGGAAATGTATTAGATACGAACATGACGATTGGGTGCCTAGAAACTGGCCAGAGTTATACAAGAGTATTCCATTCACTATATTTCTAAGTCCATTGCATAGAGATAGGGCATTCAAAGAGATAGGATATAAGTTCGAGAATTGTACAATCATTCCATCTCCAATAGATTCCAAGTTGTTCTGTATTTCAGATGAACCAAAAGAAAAGAATAGTGTCCTTTGCGTTGGAAATCTCTGTCCAGAAAAAGGATTGGCAGAACTCATACAATATGCAGAGCAAAACCCTCACTTGAAATTCTATTGTGTAGGTTGGGGGAATCTTATAAAAGAATTAGAAGCTCAACCAAATATTGAATTCGTAGGGGAGTTACACCAAGAGGATCTAGTCAAATATTATCAAAGATGTGAATATTTCTATCACAGACCACGGTTAAATGAAGCCTTTGGAAGAACTGTAATAGAAGCGTATCTCTGCGGGTGTAATCTTTTGTTAAACAATAACATAGGTGCTATCTCTTGGGATTGGGATTTCAGCAACTATGAAGAAGTCAAAAAAGCAGTACAATCTCAAAATAAATTTTGGAAAGTAGTTGAAAATGAAATACAAACAATCGGGAATATGGAGTGAACTCATACCTAGTTTGAGTTTTAGGAGAAACTGGCATACAGAAGAAGATAGCAAGATCCTTTGCAAATATGCCGATATGATGACCCCGGAACAAACAATCTTGGAAATAGGAAGTGCTGAGGGTCAATCTGGAATCACAATGCTATTGGCTTCTGAAAGTCTTTTGCAAATAATCGAACCTGTTGTAACTACAAACTTGATTAACAATATCAAATGTATGGATCTCACAGATAGAGTAGTGATTTTGCCTACAACTTCCGAGAGGGCAAGATTGGCATTGGGGAATGTAGGTCTTTTGTTTATAGATGGAGAACATACCTACAAAATGGTAAAGCATGATTTGGAGAAGTTCTCGAAAGCAAATCCAAGATTCATAATCCTACATGACACCGACAAACCAGAACTTGCACAAGCCGTCAAAGAATTTGTTGAACAAGGTGCTTATCTATATGAGGAATCTGGTGCAAATATAACTGTATTATCTAAATTAGAACAGTAGAAAAATGGCAGAATATAAAGGACATACCAACAGTCAAAAGATCGCTTTCATTACCGGGATAACTGGGCAGGATTCTGCCTACCTGGCGAAATTCCTAGTAGATAAAGGCTATCGAGTAATCGGTGGAGCTAGGAGATCGTCTGAAAGAGAGTTTTGGAGATTAAAAAGATTGAATATACTTGATAAAATAGAAATCGTTGAATTCGATTTGACTGATTACCATAATATGGTTGATGTAATAAGGAATTTCCAACCTCATGAATTCTATAACCTCGCAGCTCAAAGTTTTGTTGGGACTTCATTCAAACAACCGATTTCTACATTACAAGTCAATGGAATTGCCGTTTGCCAAATTATAGAGATACTTTCCACTTACAGTAAGCATACAAGATTCTATCAAGCATCTACGAGCGAGATGTTCGGTGATACAACAGAAACTCCTCAAACAGAATTAACACGATTTAATCCTGCAAGTCCATACGGGATTGCAAAACTCATGGCACACAACTTCGTAGAAATGTATCGAAAAGCTTATGGTTTCTTTGGGTGTTGCGGGATTTTGTTTAATCATGAATCCTCTTTGAGAGGAGATGAATTTGTAACAAAGAAAATAACCAACTATGTGAGATCCTACAACCAACACCTGCTTGAAGAAGATGGAAAAGAACCAATTCCACTACAACTGGGTAATCTTTATTCTAAGAGGGATTGGGGCTTCTCTGGCGACTATGTAAAAGCCATGTGGAAGATGTTACAGTCGGAATACCCGGGGACTTTTGTAATCTCATCTGGTAGCACTCATAGTATCAAAGATTTTGTAGAAATGGCGTTCAACAGAATAGGGGTAAAACTCTTCTGGGACGGCGAGGGCGACAAAGAATATGCAGTAAATACAGCAAATCACGAAGTTGTTGTTGAGGTGAATCCAGAGTTCTACAGACCTAATGAGGTTTCTCTGTTGGTAGGTGGTAGCCAACTTGCGAATGTATTTTTAGACTGGAAACCTAAATACTCACTCGAGAAGCTTGTAGAGATCATGGTAGATGATAAGCTGTTCTAAAAATGATATAATTGATTAAGATAAATTAAATATTTACAGTTATGGCATTAACAACAACATTCGTATTACAAGGTGCGACCCCTACGACAATAGAGGCGACAGATTACTTAGCTTTTTCTGACGGAACATTCGGAAATCCAATAACAGTGGGAGCTTTCAACGGTGGAACTCATGTAAGAAGTTCTGTAGGTGCTGATGATTCAGTTTCCAATACTCCGAACAATAACAAATACATAGCAAGTGGTACAGCAGATTGGGGAGATGGAACTGAGAATCTAACTGCAATCACTGATGCGGAATGTGCTTTGAAAGTTACAGTTGCTTATGATACAAACATCACAGTTACAGATATCACAATGTATGCCTATGATGGTACTACGACTACAAATGCTCCAACAGGGACAGATGTCTATTTGGCAGAACAAGGGGACGCAGCTTGGACAAATGCAGATGGAAGTGCAGCAGCTCTAGGGATTACAGATTCAACAACTCCTGCAACCTCTCACGACTTCTTCATTGCTATTTCTGTAAGTCCTTCTACAGTTGGTGTAAAGAGTGCTAACAAGTTGAGAATCGAGTTTACATACCAGTAGAAATTAGTTAGAATATGAATGCGACGGTAAGGCTAGAGGAGAGGTGATTCTCTCTTCCGGAAACATAGCAGTTGCACGCTGTAAACCTTACCCGAACCATAAATAATTTTAGTAAAGAACACCTCAAAAAGGGGTTGTAATACTATGGAAATACCAGAAAGCAAAATTCAATTCGTTTGTGGTTTATCTAATGGCGAAAGTTTTGTTGAAGGGCGAGGAAAACTTGCTCGTGTTCCCGGCGAAGATTCTCCATGGCATAAACTACAGAATTATCTTAAAGACAATAACCTAACGATCAACTCATTTAATTTGTGGGTAGGTGATAGGCATTATAATCTCCCCAGTGTCAATCCAAAATTCAAAGGTCTAGTTCCAAAGGCATACAACTGCTTTAGGAAAATGGCTTATGATGCGATGGCTGGTGGAAATGAGAATGTTGAACACTATATTTGTGCAGAGGCTATCTATGAGGATTACAAAGTCCAACTATGGGTCAGTGAAATAGACCCTGACAAATGTTGGGTTAATGTGGTGGAGAACGAACATGGAAAGAAATAGCAAAGGACAATTTGTAAAGGGTCATAAGGGAATAGTGTTTAGTCATACCGACATAGCCAGAGAAAAAATATCTAAGGCAACGGAGGTTGTTTCTCCTCCACCACCTAGCCCATTTTTACCTTAATTAAAAACCCTAGAAATGATTGAGAGAAAAAGCAACATACAAAGCAACGAGAATACGGAGAATGAAATTATAAGACTTCTGAACGAAACTGTCTGGGTTCGACTTGGGATTTCCCATGTTCATGGTGTTGGCGTTATAGCAATTAGGGATATTCCGAAAGAAACAGAAGTAAACCTTTACGCATACTGTGGTGATGTGCTAACCCTCTCTTGTAAGTCTTTTGACAGGCTAGATGGTTCAATACAAAAACTACTTCTTGATAGAGGTCCATTTTACGGTGATACTATTCGCTTTGTACACCCCAACAACAATTCAAGGCTAGAGTTGTTTTTTAACCATTCTTTTAATCCTAATGTTTTGTATGGAGAATATATTACAACAAGGGATATTAGGGAGGGAGAGGAGCTTTTTACTGATTACACCTCTATAAAAATGGGGGATAGGAATAAGAAATATTTTGCTAACTTCTTACCGTATAAAGAAAATGGCTAACACCCCAACAAACTCTCCCTCGTCAATAGTAGATAACAACGCAGTTGGTACGGTTGTGTGGAATAACCCTTCCAACGCAGGTGCAGATGACAGTTCTTATGCAATAAGTGCTTCTACGCTTACAGACCCTTTTACGGGGATTGAGGACAACAGCGTACTTATAGTAAAAGCAGATGGGACTCTTGGTAGTAAAGACCTTTTCAGTTTTATCCCTTGGTCTTCAACAGAAGCGTACACGACTTATGGTTCGGACTCCGAGCTGTGGGGGGGGACATGGACAGCAGAGCAGATAAACGACTCCGACTTTGGTGTTGTAATAGGTGCAAAAGGAACAGCAAATACTCACTATCTCAAAGCTACTGGTTTTGGGTTTTCTGTCCCAACTGGAGCTACAATAGATGGAATAAAGGTTGAAATTAAAAAAGTTATAGCAACCTCGTGTTTTTGCTTTGGGACGAAAATAAGCGCCTTAGGTGGTACTGTGAATATTGAAGATATCTCTGTTGGGGATAAAATACTTTCTCTTAATAATGATGGGAAAGTTGTTTTAGGAGAGGTTTCTGGTGTCATGAGGTATGGAGATGAAGAAAGGACTATCTATAATATATATAGAGAGGGTTCAAAAAGACCAATAAGGGCTACTGGAAACCATAGAATATTTGCAAATGGTGAATACAAACTAGTAGAAAAGATTGCTACTGGAGATATCTTACTGGACAAGTTTGGTCATAGCATGAGGGTATTAAAGGTTGTTCCTAGCAAGAGTTTCGAGCCAGTTATAGATATTTCTATTAAAGACAGTCCAACTTTTTTTGCAGAAGGGGTTGTTGTACACAACTTTTCCCCTCCCTCCTATTATGCAAAAGTAAATCATATAAGAATAACAGTATATTACACAGAGAGTAGTGGAACAGATGCCGATAGTGAGAGAAGTCTTTATATTCAAGGTAGTGCGTCTGATAATGGTGAAAGAGGTTTTTATATAGACGCTTACAGTACAGATAGTGAAGATATGGGTCTTTATGTTGTTGGTAAGGTGGCAGGATCTTCAGAGGTTGGTTTATACATATGGGGTAGTGTTGATACAAGTTCCGATCTTGGCTTGTACATGATAGGCTATGCGAGTTCTTCTGAAGACCGGGGTTTATACCTTGGTGGCTACTCTAATGGGTCTGAAGAAGTAGGAATATATCTATCAGGGATTGATTACTCAAGTCCCGAAGTAAATTTATACATTCAAGGAAAGAACAGTTCTGAGAAAGAAACCCCTATGTATCTACAGGGGAGAGTTATTGTTAGCTCGGAATATACAATCTATCTACAAGGTAAGATTATAGCAAACGCAGAATCCAGTTTGTATCTATCCGGTATTGAAACTACGCAATCTGATTCTAAGCTATATCTACAGGGAAAAGATAGTTCATTTGGAAGTATAGGTATACACAGTCATGGAAAAACAAATGAGTTCTCAGAAAGCAATATTTGGATTTATGGAAAAACCTTCTCAGAGGATGAGAAGTCAATATACCTAGATGGAATAGATACAAGCTTTCCAGAACTTTCAATCTACTCACAAGGTACTGACGATTCTAATTCTGAATCAAACCTATATTTAGAGGGTAAATCCGTAGTCGGAGAAACAGGTCTTTGGCTAGATGCTGAAATGGGAGTAGATCTTGGTTTGTGGTTACATGGAGCCGGTGGGGATATGGGAGAAATCAACCTATGGTTAAACGGAATAAGTACAGAGGATTCAGAAATATCTCTTTATCTTAGAGGAGGATTCATCGGGAATGAGGATCTTAATATCTATCTTGATGGAATATCCAATGATTCTGGCGAAAGGGATTTATTCCTTTCTGGAAAAGCAGTAAGTTCGGGAGATAGATTGCTCTATTTGCAGGGTAAAACCTCTGGAGAAGATGAAACAAATCTTTGGGTTCATGGTAGAAAAACAACCGAAGCCGAGTTCGGTATCTATACTGAGGGTAAACCAGTGGTATCTGAGATGACCATGATGGTCTACGGCTACGATACCGGGAGTTCTGACAGGAATATATCTGTCGCAGGTTTCGACACTTCTACGAGCATCAGAGGGCTTCAAGTGGGTGGTAAAGAAAACGACAATTCAGAGATTGGTCTTTGGGTCGAGGGTTCTCAAGAAGAGAATGTTGAAGTAAAACTCTGGACAAATGCAAAACAAAGCACGACTAAGGAGATAAATCTATATTTACAGGGAAAGGATAGTGTCGAAGAAGAGAGAAGTCTATACCTACATGGTGCTGATACGGAGGAGCAATCAAGAAACTTATATCTGCATGGGAAAGCGTTTATATTCAGTGATAAGACGATTTATTCGCAAGGTAGAATCTCTACAAACAAGCAAGTCGGGTTGTATGTAAGTGGGGGAACTTTTGCCGAAACCAAGATCTATTTAATCGGTAAACGAGGACGATGGTTCAACAAAGTTCCGACAGTCTGGCAAGAAAGCAACAAGGAAAAATGGTATAATAAAGTAATTAAAAAATATCAGGTTAATGTGAAGAAACCTGCCTGTTAAATTGATTTTTCAATATTATGGCTATAGAAACCAAAAGAGGGTATATAACAAAAGAAGAAGTCGAGGCGTATTGTGATATCGCAATCACAGATGAAGCCGAGAGCATTGAGAGGTTAAACATGGCAGAGGAAATAGTCGATGACTATGTGGGATTCCAAAACAAATTCTTCAAAGATAGGAGAGTAGGAACTGCTACTAGTGGAACAACTACAACTCTTGTCGATACCAATCCCGGATCTACAATAAACAGTATAACCGAGAATATCTTGTCCTATTGTATTCTTCAGATAATCGGGGGTACAAACGCCGGAGAATCAAGAATAATTAAGACTAATACAACTACGGGAACAATCACAATCGAAACCCCTTTCACAAACGCAATCGATTCAACTTCTGTATATAGAATCTCTCAATTATCAAAATTCCCTAGAAGTAGAGATTATGAAATCATTAACAATATCTATTACAAGTTTGTTCCTGATCAAGTAAAAAGGGCTTGTCTTGCTCAAATGGAATACATGATTGAAATGGGAGATGACTTCTTTGTGAGTGAAGTTGATAAAAAGTCCTCTAATGTCGATGGATATAGCTATGCAATGCAAGATGAGGTTAGAAGAATGATAGCACCAAAGGCAAAAGAATATCTAAGAGGGTTTGTTGTTCGCAGAGGTAATTTGATTGTCTAAAAATATGGTCTACAATGATTGCGTTACAATCTATCCGGAAAGTACCCGAGATGCCTTTGGGCAACAGGTTTGGGCTTCTGGCGTTGAGATGAAAGCAAGGACAATGGAGGAGAATAGGCAAGTATTGTCTTTGAAAAACGAGATTACTCAAAGCGATCTTACCGTTCATATTCCTATTGCTTACTCACAGTATGGGGTCGTTGGGGAAAAGCTAGTACACAATGGAATCAATTATATCGTATTAAAAGCAAAATTGCCTAAGAATGAAGTTGGTCATGTTGTTGATGTAAATTTACTCTGTAAAAGAAATGGGTAATTCACAAACAGAATGGGATTTCAGCAGTTTGAAAAGAGGAACTGCCGAAGCAAAAAAGAAGATGAGAGAAGCAGTTGCTAAGGGATTATGGGAGGGTATGCAGATCCTCGGAAATGAATCATACCGACAATGCCCTTTTGATGAAGGAGATTTGAGTAGTACACAAGAAATCAAAAAAACTGATAAAGACGGTTTCGAATACGAGATAGCATATCGCAAACCATACGCAGCCCGAATGCATGAACACCCGGAATACAAATTCAAAAATGGAAGAAAAGCAAAATACCTCGAAGATCCTATTAAACAAAATTCGGGGAAATGGCAAGATAGAATAGGAGATAATATTAAAGTAACATTCTCAATATGAATATGCCGGCATATGAGTTCGCACAATATTTGGTAGCTCAAGGATATGGTACTTTAGGTAGTACCGTTCTTGTTGATGCTTCACCCGATGAGGTAGCAGATATAATAAGCGTTCTTACCACGGGAGGAATGAAACCGAGTATCTATCTTCCTAACGCTTTGCCTACCGTAGAGATTCTTGCTCGGGGGTTAGATGCCTTAGTAACATTCAACAAAATATCTGCTATCGCAAAACTACTAGATCAGAAAATGAACTCAACTTTAATCACTGGTGGTAACTATTACTACTCTATCAACTTAATGGGAGAAATCAACAATCTTGGTCGTGATGACAAAGGGAGAATTGAATATTCTATCAACTTAGAAACTAAAATTAGAGAAAGATAGCGAAAAATGATAAAATATAAGGGTGAAGTCTACAGGGAGTTAAGGTGTCCAAATTGTAGAGCTTTGCTTTTGGAGGAATATGTCTTCTCCGGAAGACTAAGAATAAAATGTGGAAGATGTAAGGAAATCACCACAATAAAATTCAAGTCCCCAAAACAAGTTGTGCTAGAAGCACAAAGTTAAGTTTTAATTACAAAGAGAATGGCAGATGTAACAAAAGTCACGCTAGGCGTATGTTCTGTTGTCTTCAACAATGTAGACCTTGGTCATACACTTGGTGGAGTAACGGTATCATATGAACCAACATACCACGACAGGGTTGTCGATAAGTATGGAGCAACGATTGTAGATAAAATCCTCATGGGTGAGAAATTGACAGCTAAGGTTCCTCTTGCAGAAACCACTCTTCCCAATCTTCAGATAGCGATTCCTGAGGGAACCACGGTAAGCGATAGACTTACATTGGGATCTTCTGTTGGTGATGCATTATCTGATGAGGCAAAAGTATTGGTACTACACCCTATCGCTAATGAGGCAAGTAACAGAGATGATGATGTTGTAATTCATAAAGCAGTATCTAGTGG
>Ga0172381_10006740_pt1 | contig 11473 bp, 13 predicted proteins | sample Leawel6488metaG_FD_119754 | JGI IMG/M metagenome (GOLD analysis project Ga0172381, IMG submission 119754) | Leachate microbial communities from a municipal landfill in Southern Ontario, Canada - Leachate well 64-88 metaG | ecosystem: Engineered > Solid waste > Landfill > Unclassified | place... | reverse complement strand
TAATCGTCTACATCAATATCCATTGCTAAATCCATTACAATTTTTTCCAGTTTAGATTGCCTTAATTCAAGTAAATCTTCCCAAGTATATTGTTCTTCATCTTCATCTTCTTCCTCATCATCAGCTACCGGAGTTGGTTTCTTTTTTGCAACTGGTTTTTCATCTTTTTTTACAATTGTTTTTGAAGTTCTTTTCATTGGTTTTTCATCTTCTTCTTCAACTACTGGTTTTGTAACTTTTTTTCTTACCGGCTTTTCTTCTATTTCATCATCCTCATCAGCAATATCTTCATCAGAATTTTCAAAGAAAAGATTACTTATTTCATCATAAGATAGTTCTTTTAATATTTTATCTAAATCAGGGACTTTCTTTAACATACTTTCTATATAAGGTTCTTCCCTATCTAAAAATTCAATATTACGTGTTTCAGGAAAATGATTTTCCCCTAATTGCTTCCATTTAAAAGATACTTCAAGTGTTTTCCCTTCTTCTAAATCAGGGAATATCTCATTATCAATATCTTCTTCAAGTTTTTCAATTAAAACTTCTTGAAATAATGATTCAGCCATATCCCAAATATAAATTTTCTGTTCATGTTTTTCAGAATCTAATGGGATTACAGCATATAAATAACGAGGTTTTGAATACAATTTTATGGCAGCTTCTTTGTCTGTTTTAAATAATTCTTTTTGGTATTCACAAATAGGGCATTTTTTACCAAAAGAAGATAAACAAACTACCGATTTATTATCAGCTCCTATATTTCTGTGAACTTTAAAAGGGCGTTTATACCATAAAGAACCTTGGACAGCACCATCTTCTTTATCAGGATGATTTTTACTTGTGATAACATAAGGTAATATGTCCATTTGAACTTTTTTAACCTTATTATCAAAGTTTAATTGGGAAACTCCATCAGGTAAATTCAAATAACTAAATTTCCCTGAATTACTTTTAGTAGCTTTTTTACCATTGGTAACAACTCTACCACGAAATGAACTTTTACTTTTACTACTCATAATTTAAAAAATTAATTGTTTATTGATTTTTTGTTTAATTTACGTGTCATACTAACATTTATTTGTGATTGTTTTTCTTGCCTGTATTTTCTTTCATTAGATAAATCTCTTGGCATAGTTGGGCCAGCGAAATATTGCATACCATGTAATTTAACTAAGTTTTCTAATGCTTCTTTTCTTTGATAAATAGCATTAACAGCAGATTGAGCAATATCAACTTCATATTTAGCTTCAATATAAAGTTTATTTGCTTCTTGAAAATCATAATTACTTAGAATAGCATTATTAATTGCATTTTCTGTAATTTTATCAATCCCATATTTATCAGGATTAGTTCTAATTTTTTTATCCACCCCGGCTTTTACTATATCTAATGCCTCTTTTGTTTCATCAAGAATTTTTCTTCTCATAGCTGCATTTTTAGTATACTTTAATAAAAGGGTTGGTTGTTCTAACCACTCAACATCAAGAGCAGTTTCATCAATTTTAATGTCTACTTCGTAATTCATAATTAATTAGTATTATTGGTTATAAAAATTGCTAAAACAAATTGTACATCATAATCAGGATAATATAAATAATCATATTTTATTAACCCTTGATCAATTTTTATTGGATTGATACAAATATCACAAAATTCTATATTAGGGATCAAATCCATAATTAATTTTTTGTTACTGAATAACAAGCATAAACTAATCCGGGGAAACCAATATTGTAAAATGGTTCCCAAAATTCTTCAATAATTAAAGCAGCCCTACTATCATCAGCTTTTAATAAAACAGCTTGAGCATATCCTAATATAACCCTTCTTATGTCTTCAGCTTCTTGTCCTTTTAATCCTAAAAGAATTTTATTAACAGTACCCCAATTACTTTTTTTCATCAATACTCTGCATAATTCAATACTTTGATTCTGTATTTCAGCACTTTTCTTGGCTATATTTAATCTATTCTCTGGGGTTACACTTAAAACCTTTTCAAGTATTTGGATTGCATCACGAGGATGACCCATACTATCTAAAATAATTTGATCATATACTTCTTTTTCCAATTCTTCATTTTCATTTTTTACAATTCTTCTTAATAGGCCAAATAATTGTATTTCTGTTAATGGAGTAACTTGAAATTGTTGACAACGATTTTTAATAGGGGCTATTAATTTTTGTGGGTCAGTAGTACATAAAATAAAATAAACGTGTTTTGGAGTATCTTCAAGTATTTTTAATAAAGCATTCTGAGCATCATTTGTTATTTTTTGGCACTCATCAATAACCCAAATTCTGCAATCACTATTAAGTGGTTTAAATTGGCTACTTTTAATTATTTCACGAGCAGTATCAATCCCTCTAAAATCAGATGTATTTAATTCTATATAATCACTTTCAGTACAATTTAATTCTTTTGCAATTATACGGGCAATTGTTGTTTTCCCACAACCTGTTTCACCATGTAATAATATACTATGTGGAAAGGTTTCTTTTTTAGTAAGCATGTTATTTAATGCTTCAACAATATCTTCATTACCTTTTATTTTATTAAGGGAAGAAGGTCTGTATTTATGATATAAACTCATGATATATGATTTAATTAATTAATAACTTCTACAATATGTTCGGGGTAAACAATATGAATAATTGGTTTTCCGGTAATATCTTTATTTTCACTATCTTCAATTTTATAATAATAGTCATATAACCAAGCTTTTACTACCCCCCTTCTGTTGGTTAATTTTCCTGTTTTAAACCAAACTTCTTTATTTATTAATGATAATTGTGTTTCTCTTTCCATAATTCTATTTTACTTTTCATTGGTTTTATCATAATTATTTTTCTTTTTAATTGATGTGATTTTCTATTTTTATTAAAATTATGAATTAATAATTTAGAATGTCGATGTATAGTGATATCTTCATTAATTAATTCATCAATTTTTTCTATCCAATTATTTCCTTCACAATCTTCAACAATCATTTTGTATGCAATAAATTTAGCCATGGTTTTAAATTTTATATTTTTCTTTTTCAGCCCAACTTGCATTTACTGGGCATAATTCCATTTCAATATCCATTGGTGTAATAATCCAATCCCAAGTTTTAGCTAATTCAACAGTAGTTATTTGTTTTATAGTTTTAACTACATGATTTAATTCATCCGGGTGAACATCCATAATAATAGCATCATGAATTTGTCCTATAATTTTACTATTCCAATTTTCATTTCTAATTATTTCATCTAACTTAATAAATGACCAAAGTAAACAATGAAAAGCAGCCCCTTGTACTGGATAATTAATGCAGTCATTTTTATTCATAACCCCACTACATCTAAATCCTGTTTTTAAATCAATATACCCATATTTTTGATATAAACCCCACCACATTTCTTTCCAAGCTGTGTATTCAGGGAAACGCTTACTCCAAAAATCATTTTCAATTACTTTAATATGATTAATCATATCATCTAAACATTTTATTCCCTTTTTAATAAGATGATTAGAAATAAATCCATTTTCAAATTCAATTCCTGTATCTGGTTTAAATTCTCCATGAGGTAATTGAACCCAATTAATTAAATTAATAGCACAATTTTTATAGTAACTTCCATAAAATTGAGGAAAGACAAATCCGTTTTTTGAGGCTTGCCTTAATGTATCATGACCTTTCAAACTTCTATCAAGTTTTCTTAATTTAAATATTTGAACAGCCATATCACCGTGCATATCAGAAGTTTTATCAGTAATATACTTTAACATATTACTATCTTTGTGATAACAAGCTGCTATACGAACTTCAATACCACTAAAATCTGCTTCAAGTAATTGATGCCCTTTTCTTGGTATTATTGCTTTTCTACAAATAGTCATTGCTTCTTTATCCCTTTTTGGAATATTTTGGAAATTTGGGGAATCACTTGATGATCTAAATGTCTTTACTAAATGTAAATTAAAAAATGGGTGCATTATTCCATCAACTTGTTCCTTTTTAAAACCTTCTAAATAAGTAGTTTTAATTTTTTTTAACTTCCTTATTTCAAGTAAAGTATTTACTTCCGGTAAATTAAGCCCTTTTAAAGCTTCTTCATCAGTTGAGGGGTTTCCTTTGCCTGTATACTTAAAAGGGTCTATTCGTTTTATATCATAAATGTAACGGCTTAATTGTAGGTTACTATTTATATTGGGTTTCCCATTTTTTACTGAATGACACCAACGTTTATAAAATTTACTTTCTTTAAACTCATTTTCAAGTTTATTAATTTTCTTATCAATCCCAATTTTTTTCTTATTTAAATAATCTATATTTACAGAAATCCCTTGTCTTTCAGCACGAGCAAAAGCTAAAGTTCCTGCCTGTAATAATTGGTATGCTTGTTTTGTTTTTGGGTGTATTGTTATCATAATTAAAATGGTAAGAAATCATATTTCATAATTTTCATTTGCTTTATAGCTAATCTATATTCCAGAATAGAATCCATTGCACAATATGTTAATAGTTTATTTTTCCCCTCTTTTGTTTTGATTAATTCTAAAACTTTATTCATCCCATTACTCGTCCCATCAGTTGATTTTAAATAAGGGGTTATCTCACTACTATAATCATCTATTCCAAAATTAACATAACTTTGAAATTTTAAACCAGTAATTTCAGTACGATTATCAAATATATGAGCAGCTAACATACTATCCCAATTCCAATTTGATATTGTTGTTTTTAATTTTACTTTTGTCCAAGTATCTTCAAATTTAATATTATGAGCCATTTTTCCTATTTCAGAATTTTTTAATAATTTTCTAAATGGTAGGTTTTCTATATTATTTTCAGGCATCATAAATACAAAAACTTGATTTTCACTTGTGGCAATAGAACAACAAATTATTTTTTGTTCTTCTTTATGTGGTTTTAATCCGGTAGTTTCATAATCAAAAGCTATTAAATCTGTTTTTAATTCAGATAATAATGATAAATCTTTTAAAAAAGTTATTTTTGGTTCAATATATTTTGGAAGTATTTCATTAACCTTACTTAAAGCATTTGCCAAATCCTGTTTCCAAATAGTTGTTACTTCTTTTTCAGAATGATCTACATAATCAACATCAAATACAGGACAAACCCAACTTTTATAAAATTGATCAGGGATAGTAAACCCTCTCCATTTATTAATACCTCCTAAATTTCCTTTCCATCTGTACCCAATAATATTATATAAAGCTTGATCACCTAATAAAATTATTACTTTTGGTTGTTTTTCTTTTATTAATTTAATTAAAGATGATTTACAACAATCAAGATAATTATTATTAATTTCTTTATCTGTATAGCATCTAATGGCATTTACATTTAAACAATCTTCAAATAAATCAATCCCAAGTTCTTTGTAAGCCGTTTTTAAAACAGAACCAACACGCCCATTAAATGAAGTTCCTTTTTGATCATCTAATTTGGATGGTACTCCTATTATATTCATAATCCCTTTTTTAAAATTCCCTGATGGAACTAATTTGGGATTAGTAGCATTTTTATACAACCCACATGATACACATGAATTACGTGGATTATGGATACTTGTTGTTTCTTTTATTGAAAAAAATCCACTCATATTTATGATATTAAATATAAACAAGCTAAATATTTCCAATTATCACCTGTAAACAATAGAAAATCTTTATTTATCAAACAGGTTTGATTTTTGTTTAATATTAATTTTAATAAATTAACATTTATCCCAAATGTAATTGGTTCACCTTTATGTAAAGATTTAAATCTTTCTTTCACCCAACCAATAGAATTTCCACCATCATTAAAAGATGAAATTGTCATAATTTTATTATCACAATCAATTTTAACTAAATCACTGAATATAGTAATTTTATCTAAAGTATTATTTAATCCTTTAGGAAAGGTGAATTGAGCACCATCTATTTTTTTAAAATATTTTTCAGAATCAGGGTAATTTTCCTCTAATATTCTACATGAAATCATTGCATTTTCAGATTTAAAATGAATCCAAGCCCCTTTTCCTTCTGCAATATGTGTTACCCTCATTTTTATGAGTTCTTTTGCTGAATTAGCTGGTAATAAAAATTTATTTGTTTGTACTTCTTTTTTTAAAGTATGTTTATATAATTTTACTGAATCAGAAGCTTCAATAATATTTCCGTTCACATGAACACAAGTTAAAATAAGACGTGATAAATCATTTGAACAGCAGTTTACTGCTATTTCTAAAGCTTCTGTAAAATCTTCTGGTAATAATTTCCATTTTCCTATTTTATCAATAGATTCAATAGGTAATTTTACTTTTGAATTAAAAGATATTCCGGCTTTTACTTTTCCACCCTTAATAAGTAATTCATTTTCTGTGGCAATTAAATCAATCTCTTCTTGTTTTAATTTTCCAAGTAATTGATATAATTCTTTTGCTGAAACAGCCCCAGTTAAATCTAATCCTTCAACTTCTTGTGAAATACTAATTTCATCATTATAAGTAATTACTTTATTGCCAATAAATGCAAATGAAGTAGCTTGCTCAAAATTTTCTCGATTAGCTAATGCTGGTTTGACCGTTTCTAATGCTTTTAATAATAGTTGTTTGTTCATTTTGTTTTCTTCTTTTATATTTTAAATCAAAATATTTTTCTACTAATTCAGGATTATTTTTCATAAACCTATACATTCGTTTATCGTGACAATATATTGCTAAGTATTCTCTAAAACTTTGTTTTTTAAATAATCGCATAGAGTTACACCAATTACGCATAAATAAATATATATATTCATAAGGTGATTCTTTATGTTTTTCAAACATCATTATATAAGGGGAACAATAATGTTCCATTAATATTTTTATCCTTTCAAATAAATCAAAAATATCTTTAATCCAAAAAGTATCATCATAAATATTGTTTTCATCAAAACAACAAAAACAATATAAAATTGCACTTGGATAATCATGTTTTGCATAAGGGAGAAATAAAGTTAATTTTTTTTCTATTAATGATTTATCTTTTATATTATCAAATGCAAATGTAATATTTCCAGAATAACGGGAAGCCCCTAATAGTTTAGCTTTTTCATCAGTTAATAAACGTATATCAAGCCCTTGTTTAAATTCAAATGTTTTTTTAGTAGCCTGTAATTCACGAATAATATCATTACATTTTGGGTATCCTAAAATATTATCATCAAATAATGTTATTGATTTTCTATCATTATCAACAAATTCAGATAAAGGACTATGTAAATAAACTTTCTTTTCATTTTGATTAATACAAAATTTACATTGTCTAAAACAACCTCTTGTAGTAAATCCTATTGAAAAGTCTGTGAAATATTCGTAAAAACTTTTTCTTCTTCCTTTTATCATTATTTGTGTTCTAACCCATTTATCATATAAATGATAATCTGGCATTGTATGTTCAATTTCTAAAGGTAATCTAGGAGATTTATCAAAGAAAAATCCTGTTCCACCATATTCTACAAAAGGCAATTTTAAAATGAATTCAGGATATGGTGTATCTGTGAATACTTTTGCTAAATAAACTTTATCAAATTTTGATGTAAATAAATGTGATTTATTTAAATCATCATAATGAATAAGATCAACTGAATCCCCTAATTTTTTATGATAATTGGATAATTTCATCAATGCTAAATTAGGCATTTTATGATGAACCCTACCTAATAAATCAGCATCTATAATTCCTATTTTCATATATTATTTTGATTAAAAAATGAAAGGGATTATATAAACCCCCTTCATTTGTATTTATTTAAAGTTATGAATTAACCCTTGTAAGAAATCTTACCATTTTTTTCTTCAATCAAATCCAAACCGGTTAAATATTGCAAAACTGAAGTAACATAAAATTTAGAAACATTTTTAGAACCAACACATTTACTGGCTACTTTTTCAACAATTTGGTCAACAGTAAGGGGCTTTTTTGCAGATTCCTTCATTGCTTCCGCAAATGTAGTTACACGTACATTTGAATACTCTTTACGTCCTTTTTTTGCTGGTTTTCCTTTTGGTTCTTTCTTTGCCGGTTTTTCATCTTCTTCCTCGGCATCTTCATCTTCTTCAACTACTGGTGCTTTTTTTGTAGGTTTTGCAGGAACTTTAGCCGATTTTTTTACAGGTTTTTCATCTTCTTCATCATCTTCATCTTCTTCTGGTAATTCAGGGAAATCTTCATCTTCATCTTCTTCATCATCTTCATCAATTACTGGTGCTTTTTTTGCCGATTTTGCAGGGGCTTTTGCAGATGGTGTTTTTGTTTCTTTTTTAGCAGGTGATGAAAGTAATTCATCAATAACTTCCTGTGTTGAATCCGTAATAACATCAATGTCAGGGTCAATCATTGTGATTGCTTTTTGCATAAACTTTTTGATAACATCATCATCTTTAATTTTTGTGTCAATTCTTGGTTCTAAGTCCAAAACTTCATTCAATTCAGCTGCTGCTGATCTTAATTCTTTGCTTGTCATGATTTAATAAAATTTAGTTTAACAATTATGAAACGAAAATATAAAAATAAAATATATTTTACAAATTATTTTTAATCTTTTTTAAAACATTTTTAAAAATACCCTATTTTAAAGACCTGTAAAGGCTTTTATTCTGTAAAATGTTAGTAAATAACCCTTTAATATTAAAAATAGCTGTATAATAACAGAAATAAGAAATAATTACCAATAGCTTGTCAATAAAGGCTGACCACGTTTTAAATTTTGTAAAATGGTAACTTGACTATTGATATCAAAATCACCATCCCTAATAACTATTTCATTTATTCGCATCATACCTATCTTCTTTTCTCTTCCTTTATTATCTTGATTTAATCCATAAAAAGCCGTAACGTGACCATATTTACGTTTATCCTCACTGAAATTCTTCATAGTTAATTTATTCTTACTATAAGAATCTGCATCAGTTTGTGTCACAGTAATAACTAATGCTTTTCTTTTTTGACTTAATCCCCGTAAATCTTTCCAAATTTGATTTTGTTTAGGGCGTTCTTCAGTAATAGTTTCATCAATCATTATATCAGCATAATCAACAATAATAACATCAGGGGTAAATCCATCTTGTTTTTCCCATATATCTAATATTAATTTTATTTGCTTTACTGATAAAGTATTATTAGCATGGGTGGATAATTTAAATTTACTTTTCTTTTTTATAAAGAAATCAGTAAATTTTGCTTTAGCTTCTTCTTTTGTTAAAGCTTCTTTTATATTTACTTCTGTTACCCATGGGACACCTAATAAATTATCAAAATCATCACAATGATGACATGGGGCGTAATCAGGATTATCTTTATAAGCTTGTACTATTTCTTCTTTTGTTGTTTCAAAACGCATTTCTTCAATTGTCTTTTCAGGCCATACTCCAAAAGAACAAGCCCTTTCATCTTTTTTACAAGTATTATTTTGATTTAAAGCACAATCTTTCACTGGCTCGTGCATCAACCCACAATATTTTTCTTTATTACTTTTCTTTGCAAGAAATATAGCAAATCTCATCAATTGTTCATTATCACTCATATCTCCAGCTTGAAAAAAGGCAACACTTTTTTTATCACGAATAGCCCTCATAGCCATTAGTAATAATATCCATGTTTTCCCACGTTTTTCAGCTCCCATAAATGCAACAAATCCACCACGAACTAATTGTTCATTTAATAAAATACCTAATGCTCCGGGGAACTTTATTAATGGTTCTACCCCTTTTTCAAAGATTTGATCAATAATAGTTAATATACTATCATCAGCTAAATCTAATCCAGTAGTTGTATCTTTTATAATTGGTTTATATTCATAAGCTAATTTTTCAGCTTCTAAAATTTTACCAGCTATGATTAATGATTTAATTTCATCACTAAATAAAGATAAATTTCTTTCATTAAAATAAGTAATGGCTTCATCATACAAATACTCAACATTAATATCATCCCTTTCATATTCTTTAGATAATGAAGGTAAAATATCTTCTTCAATTTCGGAAGCTAATTCTTTATTTAAGTTATTTTTTAGTTTTTGAAAAAAGATAGTTTCTATTTCTTTGTTAGGGGCTTTTTTGTATTTATCATAATATTCCATACTCCACATAGCAAGCCGTTTTGCTACTGAAGATTCTAACAATTTAATATTCCATTTTCCTTGAATACGTTCTATAAATTCAGTAGAAGTAATAAGCCCTATTATTATTTTACGTTCAATCATAGATTAAAAGATTTATAGGTATTTTTATTTGATTTCCTAATTAAAGCATTTTCAATACTTTCATAAGTAATATCACAACAATCAAATGCACCACATTTAGGACAAACTTTATCCGAATAATAATCATAAAACTCATCAGATTTTAAATCATCAGATTTAATTTTATTATTACAATTATTACAAACTAAAAGTGTATTTATATATTTATAAGAATATTCAGGTATTGGAAAATGATCAACTGTAATGTAGTTTTGATTGAGCTCCAAATTTATATTTAATTTTTCATCAATACATTTTTTTAATAAATCTTCAGATATAATATACCCTTTTATTAAATAGGACACTTTAATTTCAAATTTTTTAATAGATTCAACAATAATACAATTATTATCTGGTTTAAAATAATCAGGTAAATTAGAAGTACCTTCAAATTCAAATTTAATAGTTTTATTTGTTGGTATTATTGATTGGTAATTACCAAAATCTTTATTTTTTTTAATGGTTTTTAAATTAATTTTTATTAAATATTTCATATAAGTTTTATTTAATTAATTATCCAATATAATCTCTCTCGTTTCAAAGTTCGTAGCCGGTTCGACAGGTTCGTGCTTCGTAATCCAGCACGATTTCATATTGCCGACCGTTAGGCACAATTTAAGGAAGCATCCGCATCCAAATGGCATTGTTTTCTTTTTCGTAATCTTTATAATCTTGGTAGCCTTTCCGATTATACCATTCGTGCATCCAGGTTTCTTTTTTTACCCATAGCATCGTTTCAACTTCAAACTGTTTTGCAATTTGTATGTGAGCATTTAGCAATTCAGTCGCAATGCCATTTCTACGCTCACTCTCATCAACACTTAGCCAATCAAAGTAAATAGTGCCTGTATTATCATTAAACCAGTATGTTCGTGCAAATGCCTTCCCGCTTTTTTCCATAACCAGAACAGAACCACCCCAATCACTGTCTAAAATATGACAAATAAAACGGTGGCTAACAATGCATAATAAAGCATTGCTAAGTTCCTGCCAATTTGTGAGTTTTTCGCTTTTAATCATCTGTTTTGTAATTTGATAGTTAAGTGCCTCTAATCGCAACGATATGCTACACGCAGCCGTTATTGTTAATATTAAGATCATTATTTGTAATTCATCATTCATAATTTTTTTCTTTTAAATTTAATTGCATTAATTATATAATCAGGTAATTTTTCTTTTTCTTGGTTCATATTATC
>Ga0172381_10006737_pt1 | contig 11473 bp, 9 predicted proteins | sample Leawel6488metaG_FD_119754 | JGI IMG/M metagenome (GOLD analysis project Ga0172381, IMG submission 119754) | Leachate microbial communities from a municipal landfill in Southern Ontario, Canada - Leachate well 64-88 metaG | ecosystem: Engineered > Solid waste > Landfill > Unclassified | place... | reverse complement strand
TCTGCCCAACAAGCATCCACACATTTCTACACAGACACAAGCGGTGGTGTGGCGGAAAGTGAGGAGCGTCAGAAAGCAGTCGCATCGTCGTTGGTGGGGTTGCCTCCGCAACGATCGCCTTCCTCCACTTCCGATGGGATTGATGAAAGTGTCGGTCCTCCGTTCGTGTCGCACCAAATCTACGTCCATCCCATTGTTGTGCGGGAATTCTCTTCGCAAACGTTTGCCTTGGAGTTACCCTACACAAGTGTCATGGGCGAGTTCACTTTTCACGACGGGGACTATCTTTGTGTCGTTCCTCATACCAGTGCGCGGCCTTTTATTACCATGCATATCTCTTGTCCACAGGGAAGCATCTCCGAAAGGCACTATGTCGATGTGCACGCATATGCCTGCCAACGCAGCGTCCTGCGACGCCCGCTGATGGTGTATGGCTACGTGGCTCAGCAATCCCTTCGGTGGTTGTTGAAGATCTACTGCATGGAGATGCGTCCGTCAGTGGATCCGTCCCGTTTCCGTGTGAAAGTTTCGCCTGGGGGTACAGACAAGTACCTCTCCTTGGACACCACCACCCTGGGGGAGCTGCCCGTAGGGGGCGTCCTCTTTTTCGAAGACTCATGCTGCAAGTTCAATCGCGCTTGTTGTGGTTGTGTTCTGTTGTAGCATGTGTGTGTGTGTGTTTCTTTTGGAGTTCTATGTCTTTTCCATCATGGAGGAAGCATCCAATAACACACGCGAATGTTCACGCTCGCAACTGAGCTTCCTTTGCGTCGAGCATTTCATCGATGTCTCTCTGTTCGTGATCCAAAATTGCCTGTATAGCATAGTCACTGAGAGGGTCGATCGAAGTAGTCTCAAGTGTGTTGATCAATTCTTCGAGGGTGCCTTCTGTCTTCGCGGAGGCACCATGATCGCCACATGCAGTTGGACATGACATTGCCGACTGGGCAGCTTGGCGAGTTGTTCTTCTTGACTCGTCAATTCAAACAAGATTTCGAAAAAAAATGATATTCACTACATCAAAATCAGTATCTCTCATACACGGCGACTACGCAGCCATAGTTTGCAATGTTCGCATGCACTTGTTCTGTTGTACTATGTGTGTGTTTTTATTCTCTCTGATAACATTCATTATGGCAACGTGGCATTTATGTATGTGCTGCCATGATGAACGACGACGACGACGACGGCGGCGGCGGTGAGCAAGCCACACAGGCTGCTGACGACGATGACGACAACAGCAGCACTGTGAGTGGAGACAGCGACACAGACAACGAACAAAACGATCTCGAAGAACCCACCTCCACGGATGGAGATCCACAAATGATAACGTATGGGAGTCATCGTGCCCACGGCGGCGCCGGAGAGCAAAGCGTGGCCGTGAAGCAAGGAACACAAGAAGAACACCGACACAACCGCGCCATCCGAGCAGAGATGCGCCGTCGGCTGGAAAGCGTCATCGGCGCGTCAACGGGTAACCGGATGGAATACATACATCACTGTGAGAAGTCCATTCTTGAATCCATCCACAAACTGACAGCTGACTGGGAACAACACGCCTTTGCGCCTCCAGAAAAGGCAGTGGTGCCACCACCACCGACGGCAACGCCCGGACACGCACCGCCCTCCCGGTTGCGTGTGACGGATGCACTTTTCCATGACACGAGTGGACCCTACGCATTCCCCACGGAACCAACGCCAAGGATGAATCGCCCCATCGAACTGCGACAGATCGACAGCGTGGCCAATGAAGATCTTTTCGAGGAATTTCTTCATGATTTGGCCGCGGGTGATCGTGTGTATGTGAATCGTACCTATAACACTCCGTCCTGGGTGTCCCTCATGCCCACCGACGTGCCCGTAATTGTGCTGCACACGTATGATGGAGCTGCGTTCATTCGCGCATGGCGGGAGAGGCATGATCTCATGCAACGTTACCGATGGATGATACGATTCAAAATTGCAGATGAAGCCCATTCCGTGCTCCAGCCGGGCTTGGTGAGATCGCTTGAGGAACGCCTTGCGCAAATTGCAACCCTAGCGGCCATTGTAGCGGAACAGTGGGTTGGCGGCGCTGCTGGCGTGTCTCAACTGGATTATGTCAATGCCGCGCTCTCCGTCCATTTCACACCTATTATGGCCTACCTCGGAGACAAAAAGTCCGACATGCATACCAACGCGGTCTATGCTCCTCGTGTGATTCGTGCCGTACAGCAAGCTGGGCTCACGCGTCTGACGTACGCCTTTGCGCGTCTTCCGGGGCCAAGATGTGCATCAGCGCGTCGCTTGGAAAAGCATCACGTTCATTCTCTCCTGGGGGCTTCTGGCCCTAGCGAAGCTACTGCCCCGACCGAGGAGGTAGCACTGAAATTCGCCCTCTTGCAGACATTCTTTCTACCGGCGGCGCTTCAACAAGACGGCTTCGCGTTGGTTTCCTGTGTCGATAGGGAGCTCTTCGCTATTGTGGACTCGGTTGCCCGTCACTTTGGGTGGGATGCGACACGGCTACGCTGTGGTGCCTGCCTCTCCGCAGAGGATGTGGCTTTGGTGGTCAAGCATGGGCGTACGCTTCCGCCATCAGACGGACATTCATTTCATGCGACACCCATGGAACGGCACCGTTCGGGCATGACCTGTTGTTTGTGTTGCGCGACGGCCGACGTGAGTGATCGCCGAAAGACGCGCTGTGTGAATGATTGTTTGGCATGCCCTGCCACGGCCGAACAATGGTAGCAGCCCAGTGATGGATTATTTTTCCCAATCCTTTTGCATGACAAGTTGCCACATGCAGATGTCTCCCTCCCCCGAAAACGAGAAAAACATGACATGTCCACCCACAGCAACACGGTGCTGCTCCGGTCCACAGACAATCCTGTTGTTGGGCATTGGAAAACAGCTGGAGACTTGTTGTCGATGGGTGCAACCGAACTTGGAGACAAAACATCCATTGTAATTCCCTCGTCAACCGCAACAACACGCTATACGGCAGTGGAAGTGTTGGGGCCAAAACCTGTCGCCAAGATGGCCGTTCCCGTAGCGCCAACATTGTCTCGTAGCGCCGCTCTACAGGCAGCTCGTCGAACGCGTGCCCGTTGGGAAGAAGAGGAAAAAGCCACGCGGGCAGGCGGCCTATGTGGCAGCTGTGGCGACGAACGCCGCCATTGGACTCTTCGGGAAGTCGTTCACGATCCACGGTACCAGGCCCTATTGAAGGATGTGGAGGGTTTGGAAGCCGCTGAAGTCCTTCGCACGTTCTCCCCTGACGTGATGATGTTCTGTTTGGAAGCAGGTCTCAGTGGGGAACAAATCCGTCGCATGCAAAACCAATTGCGCAGCATGCTTGAGGTGTACCCTGTGAAACATTGGAATGCCAAGTCACATAGTGTCACAGGGCTTCCCCATGCACTCAGTGCACCCGATGTGGCGGACTACGACAATTTCCGCGTCACTGGGCTGTCGGTGTGCAATTGGTGGTTTTGCGCACGCATCTTCTGCTGCTGTGGGCGAACCGGCACCGTCGGCCGCGTTATGTGTGCAGCAAGTTTCAAGAATGTCATCGCGATGCTCGTGCTCAGTGTGGTGATTCTTATGGGAGGCTTGCTCCAGTATCCAGGAATGCTACCCACCCATTTGGATGCGAGGCAATTGTGGGATATCTCCAAGGGTCTTTGCTACTATCGACCCAGCACTGCCGCACAGGCTACCTATCAGATGATGCACGATGAATTTGACATGGAGTTAGCTCACCAAAACGCTCTCTGGTGGATGAACGTGTCCAGTGATCTCTACGAGCAGGCCGAACGAACCTACCAGGGTGGGTATCCTACCGACAGTACCGTATGGCCCAGTCCACGAGAGGACGGCCTTCTATCAGACGATCTGAATGCGCAGCGTGATCGACTCCAGGCCATTCAAAGACAAGGCTGTGAGACGTGCGCTCTTAAGTGGCCCTGGATCCGCTTGGGTGTGATGCCCGATCCTGTCTGTGAAAGTGCAGCCTGCAGTATTGGAAACATGCCTCTCGTGAAGTCGTTCAACAACTCGCTTCGTGCCAAATTGGGACGTCTTCGTGAGTGGATGGGCGTTGCAGAGAGCAACAACGACTCGGCGTGGGCACAATTAGTAGGAAATGTTTCCTCTACAAATATGCCTGACAAGGAAACCATGCTTCTCTACGCCAAGATGTTCAGCGACAAAGATGTCCTCTTCAGTATGTTACCCAATTCCTATCAAAGCAAACTGAACGCCGCCCGAGATCGCTCCGCCGAGGAAGGCAACAGCGTGGAGAGTCGGGCAACAGACTTCCTTGCCGAAAAGCAGGCTGATTATGGGCCTACCATACGCACGATAGTGCAATGGTTCATTGATCGCATTCAGCAAGCCAACGCTATCTTTCTCTTCGTGAGAGTGGTGTTCCTCTGGCTGCCCAATCCGTTGCGTCTGAGCAGTGAACCCGCGTTTGTCCGGCTCACATCTCTGCTGGGCCACTTCAACAATTGGGTCTTCATTCTCGTCTACTTGATCATATCACTTCTCTTTCAAGGCTTTCTGTGGATTCTCCAGTACATTCCTGACATACAATGGCCAGACATCTTCTTCTTCTTTCAGCTTGTGTGGGTGGACCCTTGTGTGTTCGATCCGCGCTACGTCAAAATGGTGGCCGTCGAAATTGCTGAGGGATGCCAAACATTGGCTCAGTACAAGAATCTCTACTCTATGGCGAGGAAGGATTTCGACTATAACCAGGCCGTGGAGCTGACCTATCGCGTAGCTTCCGCACCGATATACGCGACTCCACGAGGGGCAGCCGCGCATGTGTATCCTAGTCGAGGGAGCTGTGGGGTGCTGAGCGTGACCAAATTCGCAAGGAAAGTGCTCACGTCAATTACCGCCCCCCATCTCGATCTGAGCAACATCATGCGCTTGATTGGAACGCTGCTAAGCCCATTCGCGGTGATAACTGTGACCATGTTTCTTTCCTCCCTTATTATGTTTCTCGTTCCCTACACGGCCAACGCAATGTTGGTCTACATCCCACTGGACATGCCCCCAGAACAGGTGGAAATCATCCAAAAGCGCTACGCGCCTCGCATGATGTTTGTTGCACGAACAAAACATGCAGTGTTGACCGTGCTTTGGTTTCTGCCAACGCTGTGTATTTTCTGGGCTGCGGTGGCGCAGTGGGTTTCTCCTGCGACATGATGACGATGCTGCAACCAATTTTTTGTTTTGCATTTTACCAAAAACACGTATCCTTCTCCCACTGATACATGTGCATTTTGTTATCACACGTCGTCGTCGTCCTCGTTGTTGGCATGATCCAACACCAGCCCAGGTGGCGCGTCTACGATGTACTGTGCCGTGCTCGTAGTGAGAAATCCACAACTGCCATACGATATGTCCTCTTAGATGACTCGGACTACTTCACCCTTCGAGACGATGTACCGGCACAGGCGTCGTCGTCGTCGTCGTCGTCCACGCCATGCATCGTAAAGGACACTCCATCTAATCTATGGTTCGATGTGGATTGGGGTGTTCATCGTGACACCATGGGCACCCTGGTAGACGGACACGGAAACCGGATTAACGAGCAGACGGGCGCGTTACTGGAGTTCGCGAACATGCGCTTTGTTTCCAGTAAAACGGGGGCTATTATCGATACGTTGGGCAACACGCTTTACTTCATAGCACACGACACGACTGTGTGGGCAGTGGTCTCTCGCGGAATGCAGAGATTGCCCACCAGTACCACCACCATCACGAGCACCCACTATCACGTTTCGCTGGCTGAGCTGAGGCGACAACAAGAACAGGAGAGATCTGCCTCAGCTACTACCACCACAACGACTATTGAAATCTCCTAAGAGGAGCCCCAAAAATGGGCATGTGTCACTGCCGTGGGGAGCTGCTGTTGTGCTCGTCGGGCACGCAAGGCAAGCTGTGCTTTGGCCTGTTCCGTAGCGGCTTCGCGGCGTTGCGCACACAGACGTGTGGCCAACGCATTCCGTTCGGCAATCGTCTGCAGTAGAGACTTGCACATGGCCGTGTCGGTGCGCATCTTTTGCAGGTGAGCCTCCTTTCGGCTGGAAGCCACCGTCGGGTCGGACAACCACACTGCATATGTTTGATAGGGACCTTCGGGACACCACGCGTATGTGCCCCCTTTCGCATTGTAGTAAAGCGAATTGAGCACCATACAGGGCATGTACTCACGGAGAACAGGATGTGCGGGGGTGACGCTTTCCGGCACAATCTGTTCGTCGGTGATACATCGATCGGCAACTTCTCGCCACATCTGTTGAAAAAGTACTTCTCGCATGAAGAGCACATTTACGTCGTCGGTGTGGGAAACCTCCTCCAGCAGAGGACCCTTGCGTGTGCTGATCCACGTACTGGGGATGGTTCCCGCGGCATGATAGAGCACACAAGCCAAGGTAGGGTTACGCTTGGCGGCATCTTCTTCCCAATACCACGGAGTTCCAAGAAAGGGTACGTGCGCCCGACAGGCGACCAATGTTGCAACGACAGATGATCGATCCACAGATTCCTCGAAGAGGCAAAATCGTTCCCACTCTTTCAGTGTCCCCAGCGCGGGTTCTTGCAGACTGCATTTCTCGTTCGCGAGTAGATTGCGCAACTGACCGCAGCCTTCGCAAGTCGCGAGCATCTCCGCAAGGTGCCACTGTTCAGCAAGTCGTTGTTCGAACCACGATTGAAAATAACACAACGCAAAGAAGCAGTCACACCCGTCGTAGGTAAGTTGGTGTGTGTAGGAGCGTATATCCGCCAGGACGGAATACGGCGTAAGTCTTGTTTGAAGAATATCCTGATGGGCATAGCTATTCATGCTAGTGGAGATATGCCTTGATGATACCTCCGACGACGACGATGATGATGACGCTGAGGATCCAGCCAATGCGCCCCGGAGCAACATGCCTCCCAAGAAAGCGCGCATCCATCCCAGTAAGCGTGCGTCCAGTTGATGATGGTCGTACAAACGAAATCGGCTCCACATGTGCAAGAGGCATTGTGCCACTGCCAGCAGACCATCCCACGGTAAATCCGCACAGCACACGTGCCCTTTGCATGCATTGGGAACCATCCCATAAGCTTTGATAAGAGTTTCCAGGAGAGTTGGGTTCAATGCTGCTTCCACACAAGGATGGACTCCACCAAGCACAGTCCACCACACTGGAGACAGCCCTTCCCAGGCCCATCCTCGAGAAGGCGCAGACATGAGTGACGACGGGGCATTCCAAAGGCGTAATGAAGCCACAGGTCGCGCGCTTTGTGGAAGTCGATCGTCGTCTTCAATCATCGGTGCGAAGAGGTCCTTTGGCGACGGCAGTGTCGAGTGCATAGTCGATGGTGGTGGTGGTGGTGGCGCATCACCACAGAGGAATAGCGCATGCCGTATCTTGCAGAGTGCCAGGGTGAGAACGGAGATATAGAGAATGGGAATGCCAGCAACAAATCGAAGTGTGCTTATCCGCTCATGTAGCTGCACCAGGCCCGCCGATGGAGTGTCCAACAGACTCTCGTGCTCATCCAACAACGAGCAGAGCCCATCATGGAGACGCGCAAGCAATTTTGAGTCTGCCGAAATGATTTTCTGAGTTCCTTGATGCCTGTGAAAAGCTTCCCTATTGTGCATCATATCAAAATCGCATAATGCGTCCGCTACGTGAAGTAAGTCGGCCACTTTTTGATCGTTCATCGCATTCTTACACGGTCACTCGCATAGGATGAGAGATGAAGGGAGGAGGCAGGACAAACAAAAGTTCAAAAGAAAAATCAATGTGCTTCCATGTGTTGTGGGGGGTGCTGCCATTTTCCTGTGCGTCGTTGTTGGCGTGATTCCAGCGAAATTTCACTCGTCACCAATACAGGCAGTGCCGCAGCATTCCCGCGTTGTTGTTGTTGTTGCTGCTGCTGCCGTGCGACACAAAGGCGTGGTGGTCGATACTCGTCGTCACCGTCGGCAACGGAGGGCCGTCGAGGAGCAGGCGGTGTGGGCGAGCGCTCCCGGCGTGATGACGCATGTGGTGGTGGTGGTGGGGATGTTGTTTTGTTATGCTCCTCCACGGAGAGTTGTTCATGAGCAAATGCTGTTCGAGTGAAGTACTCACGTGCGAGCTTGTCGTGTACCTCCTTCACTACGCTCCAGTAGGTTTTCAGCTCCGAGGGCATGGCTTTGGGAAGCGGTGGCATGTCGTCGGGACCATCAGCGCATGAAGCAGGGAAGAATGTTTCCCGAAATGTGCCCATCGTGTGTTCGTGGAGCTCCCCAGAAGTAGCATCACGATAGCGAAGGGGATGCAAGTGTGTAGCTTGTTCCATCATCCGCAGAAGATCCATGTTTCCACGTTGAACGTCCCGTTGAAATGTGGTCACACTGTTGACAAGAGCCTGCATGACTTTTTCGAATACATCCAGGAAACGACAATCGTCTGCCATGGAGGTCGTAGGCTCATGGCTTCCGTTAGGCACACAAGCGAGTCCAAACCGATTCCCGTTCCCATACCCTCCCATGAATCCACTCGGGATATGTTCCACATCATCACGAATGGCGACAAGGGATGCTGGAGCAAAGTGCTGCAGAAAACATCGTTCCGATTCGACAGCAGCTCCTTCGAGGGCCGTTTGCGCGTGATGTAGCATCGAAAACAGACGTCCACGGTAGAGGCCCACTACCGAGCCGGTGGGGGACGCATCGTCACAAAGCGGATAGACGCCGCCATGCTCCCTGGCGAAACGATTATGTTCCTCAATGAGATCAGCTTCCAGGCGGCGACAGCGTTGGCACAGATCCAAGAGACGTTCTTCGCAGGGCGCCAAGCCAACATTGGTGGGGTTGGAAGTGGCATAAATCCGTCGAAGAGAAGAAAGTCGCGCTTGCAGAGCATCGATATAGGCACACAAATCGCCACGGAGGTGGCTTTCGTCCAGGGCGCCCACAGAATGCACTTTGTTTGATGACTCGTCATGGTCATGTTCCTGATAATTCTTCGTTGGCTGCTGAGGAATCTCCACCTTTACAGGTGGAGGAGTGCAGACAGCCGTCGCGACTTTCTTTCGACAAGCACTTGCACCTCTTGGTCCTGGTCGAATTGCATACGAGGAACGCAAGATGGGCTCCTCGCAATGCATGTCCACTCGCGATTTCTCGACAACTCTTCCGGGAGGTTGTCTATTTCAAAGAATACCCCTCCAGGAAAAAAAACACACATATACACACAAAAAGCACGCATCAGGACGGCACGCGATGGGGTCCGTAATCGTGCCAGAAGCGAACCAAATACAGTGGCATGGGCTCCATAAATTCCTGCAGTGCAGGAAGCAGAGTATGCCAGAGACTTCCGAGCGCCACAAAATAACACCCATTCAGTGTGTCAAGCGCAAGCTCGAAATCGGGATCTAGACTCGCAATCCAGATGCCCGTGCCTCCACAGAGCGTGACTCCTTGAGGTTTGCTCATGCGCACGACGGTGATGGCGCGAGACAATGGCTCGCGGCTCACGCATGTGCGCATATGTGCGCGGAGTCGTTTGATGAAAATTGTGTTGTACTGCTTCGTGTCCAGTTGCACAAGGGAGAGTGCCTCGGGAAGATAACTCGAGAGATTCACCGCGCCCAACACATGCCAGAAGCGGGTAAAACAATACCCGACGGCAGGCGGATAAAGGCAAAAAGAATCCCAGAAGGGCGCCTCGCGGCCACGAGCACACATGCATTGAAGGGGACGATCTTCGGGAGGCCGTTTCTTGTCTGGAAACTTCATGTAGTAACAGGAACGACAGAGTGCACTCACTGGGCGTGCATGATCGTAGAAATCTGCGAACGAGGGATGTGTCATGGCCAAGGCGTTGTTGCTGTTGTCCACCTCGTCAGACGCTGCCGTGGGTGGCGGCATGTCTCGTCGATGAGGGTTGTCCAACTCCCCGTCATCCAAAGTCGGTACATCATCCTCGTCACTGTTAGTAAATTGCATATGAGGAATCCGCACAGTGCCTTCACGCTCCCCACATATACGACGCCAATTGGATTGTCGAGAAAAAAATCATACACGTGGATGCTACAGTGGGTGGAATTTCATGGAGGCAATGTTCGCAATATGTATATTCTCTTCTACGGATGTTGGTGCTGGGGAAGGGCCACACCGGCAGAGTTCACAGTCCACATGTGCGAACAATGTGGGCACGAAATACAGAAAGTCGAGTCTGACATTCTGTAAATGCACTGTCGTGATTGTGCCGCTCTAGCCATGTCCACAAGTACACGTCGGAGAACGTCGACCACATTCCCACCCGAAGGAACCGTGGAGGTGTAAGCAGCAGCTGCACCAGCACCGTCCGGCTGCGGGGAGGGGGTTCTGCGGTCCTGGTGGTGATGATGTTGATGTTCATGATGATGATGATACTCACGCTGTTGTTGTTGTTGTTGTTGTTGATAATGGTGAGGATAGTCTGTTCCTCGACGATCCGTATGCACGTGATGGGTTGTGTGTGATGGTGATCGATATCGCGGCGATGGGGACTGAGCACGCGACGACGAAGACGTTGGTGCTCGAATAATGCGGGATCGAATTGCGGCAGCCTTCTCGTGGACTTCAGGAAGAGGAATCAGAGGAGGTGGAAGGGGACTGATTGAGGGGGATACCAAGGGAGACAAAGGTGGTGGAGGAATCGCCCCATGGTCGATACTCTGGTCACCTTCTTCGTGTGGGGGCGTCATAGGAGGAGGAGGAGGTGGTGGGGGTGGTGGTGGTGGGGGTGGCGGCGCATCAATGACGCAGTCCGACTCCTCAATATTCTCGTAGTCAACAGTTTCCGCAGACATGATGATAAAGGTGATTTGCAGATGCGGAACAAGAAAACGACTCGTGACAAGGATCACTTTTCTCAAATAAAAATCATCCTGCGCGAGTGCAGAGACTAAAAATTCTGCTGTGGAATTTTGGTGCTGTTTTTATTCTTGGTCGATATCACCCTCGGAGGTTCTGAAGATGATGAAGACATGATGAGATGAAAAATGGCGGGAAATTTTTGACATCCTTTCTAAGGGACCCCCCAAGACCTATGTACACAAAGGCCGACGCAAGGGATTTTAATTTTGTCTGATGTCCCTCGCACTTGGCATTGTAGACCAGACTTCCCAAAAAGGAAATTCTTTCTCCTTGTGCGTACTCGGCCATGGACATCATCCTTGTAAGCTTTTTGTGGGAACAAGTGCGAAAGATGCACAACGAAATCCTCACTGTATGGATGCATGACTTAGGGTGTAGGTCAGATGGAGGGGTCATACCAACAAGAGCTTTCTCTGAACACAACAAAACGCGCGCGCACACGCACAGACAAAGCTTCCACAATCAAAACAGGGGTTGCGGCGCCGCTGTCGTCAGCATAGTTTCAGAAATCCACCCACGAGTTCTGCTCATCGATGGGCACGCGCAACTTTGCGTGAGGGGACACAC
>Ga0172381_10006736_pt1 | contig 11476 bp, 13 predicted proteins | sample Leawel6488metaG_FD_119754 | JGI IMG/M metagenome (GOLD analysis project Ga0172381, IMG submission 119754) | Leachate microbial communities from a municipal landfill in Southern Ontario, Canada - Leachate well 64-88 metaG | ecosystem: Engineered > Solid waste > Landfill > Unclassified | place... | reverse complement strand
TTATCGATATCCTGTAAGTTTGACTCCAGGGCCTTTTCACGCCAAAGCCTTTTCCGGGTACAATGACGGCAATACATGAAACATTGTGAGGTTACAATAAGCAAAGCTCTATCGGGATAACGATGAACCAGGCAGCTTACCGGAGACATCTGCTCTTCAGCAAGAGGGTCCATAGACTCTTCTCCCGACACTTCAAATTCCTCTGGCGAAGGTATGCACTGAGCTCTTATGGGATCTTTGGAGTCGTAACGGTTCTTTATCAAAGAAAAATAGTAGAAAGGAACCCTTAGATGATAAGTCTCGGCAACATTCTCTAGTTTTTTCTTCTCTTGAGGAGAAAAAGAAATAACCTTAGATAAATCATGGATATTCTGAAAAAAATTTTTATAAGTTTTAGTTTGTGGCTTAATCTCTAAGGCCGCCGCGTGTCCTCCAGGCTCCTCTTCCGGCAAATTCATATTTGTTGCCGTTTTGTCCATTTTTTATTCTCCTGTTTTTATGCTCCTTTTAAAACGCGCAAAGGGAAACAGTCCCAACTTTTATACGGAATTATTGTTATTCAGCACCTAAATCCTGCTCGCTGTCGTCATCCGGCATATCCTGAAATCCCTCATCCTGAGAAATAGGCCATTGCTCTTCATCAAAAATATATTCGAAACTTACGGCCTTTAAGCCTTCGGCAGTGTTCTCAGCGGTGATAGCCACTTTATCGCCTATCGCAAAATAGGCTTCATCAAAAAATGCTTTATCGGTCATAATTGTCTTGCCATCAACAACCATAGATGAGCCGTCAGCGGAAATACGCTCTATGGCTCCCTTAACTACTAAACTTTCTCCCTCGGCAAAGCTGGAAAAAGCAAACAGGAAAATTCCTGCCGCGAGCATCAAAAGAACTAAAATTTTTCTACTCATATGCCCTCCCTTTATTGGAATTAAGCCTAAAAATTATTCGTCTTCCTTATCTTCTTCATCCTCATAATCATCATCACAATCTTCCGCAAAGCCTATCGATTCCTCTACTTCGACTGGATCAAGATTAAGAATCTTTAGCTCTCCGCAACAACCCGGACAATCAGTAGTCTCTCCGATTTCTAAATCAGGCTCCAACTCGAAATTTTCTCCACAAACCGGACATTTAACTCTTTTACCCATACACACCTCCATTTTAATATAAAAATATTTAAAAACCAGAAACCTTTTCTAAACGTAACGGCTCAATAGAAATAACCTCCAACTCTTCAAAGCATTCACTGCAATAGGTAATATCCCCTTTTACCAGGCCTTCCTCCAACTCGAAATGCTCCTTACACGCCGGACACCTAAACTTGCAAGCCATTTCAACCTCCTTTAGCTAAACCAGCTTTACAATTCCAATAGACAGCAGCCAATTTTATGCAGATCATGATAGAGCTATCCGCATATAGATATTTCGCTTTTTGTGCAAAACCCAATGGCACCAACTTACTCATGGATATTCTTATTGTATTAATCGTCAGGTAGGTTACTTTTTTTTCTTTTTCCCATTACGCATTGCCTCGTTATCCTTTTTAAAAATATTAACATTTTTAAACTGAGAAATAATAAACGAAACAACTTTTCTTTGAGGCAAGTCCGGGCTTAGATTAAGCCCGTAATAAACAAGATTTCCTTCTCTACGGTCTATGACTATTCTCAGGAGGCGCAAACGGGAAAGATGCTTTGAGGCAGCCGGCTGGCTAACACCAAGGTACGAGCAGATTTCTTTAACCGTTAGCTCCCTGCCATTAAGAATATTAAGAATTCTTAACCGGGTATCTTCGGCACAAGCTTTGAAAATTTGCCGTAGCGTTTTTAAACTCATGTTTTAGACAAAAAATGTTCAATAAGTGTATTCCTATATACGTATATACTCTATAAGTTTATTTTTGTCAAGTTATTTCGGAAAAATTTCAGACAGAACCGTGCTTCTATGCGGCTATAACGCAGACATTGCCCCTTATGTCCTCTAACCTCCCAAAACATATAAGTTTGTCGCCCAGTATAATCTTAGTATCGGCCGAAGGGTTAGGGAAAACCTGCCCTTTTCTTTCTACAACCAGCACTGTCACCCCTCTCTGGCGTAGGCCAGCTTCCAGCAAAGTTTTATTAAGAACCGGGCTCCTATCGCAGACGCCAATCTGAGAAACCCCGTAGCCGCCAGTCGCAACTAAAAGCTCTTCGAAAGACACCTGGCTGACGACTCTTTTAGAAATTATTTTTCGTTGTAAAAAAGCGGTCAAACCCCTTCCTAAGCGGGAATGTAAAAGCACCCTGTAGATTATATATACAGCGATTACAATTATTGTAAGGTTTATCCAGGGCAGAAAAGAGGATGGAAAAACCAAATGCAAGAATGGTATGGTAAACTGCGGCAATAACGTGTTTGGCCGCAAAGAATTAGCAAAAGTAGCGATAAGGGTTACTAAACCAGCGTGCCCTAAGATAATCAAGGCAGAGGCTATACGCCTGCGTTGAGGGCTGGCGGTAATCAGTTCAGACTCCCTTGTCGTGAACCCTGTGCCGGTAAAACAGGAAAGCGCCTGAAATTTTGCCAGGGACCACTCAAGCCCGGTAAGCTGCAAGGCAACAGCTCCAATCCTTACCACAACAAAAGAAGCTCCGATAACAACAATAAACAGCAATAAATTCATATATAGCCTCCTATATCTTTAAACTCTTGTCGAGCCTGTTTTTAACGCTTATTTAAGATTGTTAAATTAGAGAAGAAAAGCCATGGGGAATAAAATAGCTTTTTGCAATGGCTAAAGCCATTTTTTTCGTTTAAAATAAACCAGCATACCTGCAACAACCATTAGCATAAGGCCCCAGACAAACGCGTAACCATAACGCCAATGAAGTTCAGGCATATTCCACTTAGAAATTCCGGTATCAAAATTCATCCCGTATATTCCGGCAATAAAAGTCAGAGGTATAAAAATGGTAGCTATAACGGTAAGAACTTTCATGACTTCATTCATTCGGTTGCTTACGCTTGACAGATAGATATCCAACATCCCGGAAACTAAATCCCGTGAGGTTTCGATTGTGTCTATGACTTGTATAGTATGATCGTAGACATCTCTGAAATACACCCCGGTAGAAAGGTTTATTAATTTAGATTCTATCCTCTGCAAACCGCTAATAACCTCTCTCAGCGGCCAGACCGATTTTCTCAAAAAGATAGTATCACTCTTTAAATTATGAATTGCCTGAAGTATTTTAGGTGTGGGATTTGAAACAAGTTCTTCTTCCATATCCTCTATTCTTTCTCCCATACCCTCCAGGATAGTGAAATAATTATCCACTACCGCGTCTATCAAGGCATAGGCCAGATAATCAGAGCCCATCTTTCTTATGCGGCCTTTTGAGTTTCTAATCCTATCCCGAACCACGCCAAACACATCTCCTTCTTTTTCCTGGAAAGAGATAACATAATTGCTGCCGATTACCATACTGACCTGTTCACTTTCAAAATCGCCGTTTCCGTGGCCCTGATAAAGCATTTTAATAGCTACGAACAAGTAATCTTCGAAATCCTCCATCTTCGGCCTCTGGGCAGTGCTGACGATATCTTCTAAGACCAAAGGATGAATATTAAAATGCTTGCCTATCTTTTCTATAATCTGGAAATCATGCACCCCATCAACGTTAACCCAGGTTACCGTCGGTTTATCTTTAAAAGGAAAACACTCTTCTACTGATTTGACTTCCTTTTCCTGGAATTTACTCACGTCATAATCGATGATAGATATTTTGACTGCTTCCTTAAAGCTGGTTTTGGCAGTTTGTTTATTTTTTCTTTGTCTCGACATATATCTTACCCCCCCCAATCAAGATTTACTGTGCACGATCTTATCTAAAAACAAAAAACCGGCTCAACGCCGGCTAATATTTTTTCTTTTGTTTACAACTAACGTTCTAAACCACATTTGGCCTCCAAGCATATTGACAAGGAAAACAATGCCTTTTATGGAATTAACTTCTTAAATTAGTCTACTTTCAAGACAAAAGTTTGTCAATCTAAATGAAATAAGCCTTATTACAAGAATACCACTTAATAAAAACCCCAATTTCAAAATCCGAAATCTTAAATTCTAAGCTCTAACATATTTAGAGTTTAGGATTTCGTATTTAAAATTTTATCTAGACAAGCTATTTCTATGTATTTCCATATATTTCTACCGTATTTCCGCTAAAGAAATGTTCTTTCGGTTTTCGGTTAGCGCCCGCTTGCCGGTAGGCAAGGTCTTAACTTCCCTATTCTTTATGTTTTTTAGTCTTTTAGTTTTTATGTTCTTCAGTCTTTCTGTTTTTAGTTCTTTAGTTTTCTGTTTTTTGGTTTTTTGGTTTTTCTTAACCTCAACCTCAACCTTAACCTATATATTCTATCGTCTATGGACTATCGACCGTGGACCGTGGACTTTTTTTAAGCCTCAACCTTAACCTGGCATCTAAACACAACCTGTGGCTTGCAACTTGAAACTTGCAGTTTAAAGCTTACAGCTTCCTTCCGCCTCTTTCTCTATTTTAACTATCAAAGAATCTATATCTTTGCTGACGTGGCCGGGAAGAAGTTTAAGCATGTCGATATCCCGCCTGAAAGCCCTTAAAACCCCCAGGAAACGATTTATCGCTATCCGGCTTTCTTTAATCCTCTCTTTTTCGGGATCAATCTCTTTGCGGCGCTTAAGTATTAGGGCAGTTAAATCCTTTTTAACTTGACTGGTATCTTTGCCGTCCTCAAAGATTTCTTTCTTTATGTTTTCATAATCACTTTCGTCCAGATTTTTTTTTGCCTTCTGTAATGCCTCGACAGCCTCGTAAGAAGGGACAACCTGATGTTCCTTTGAAGAAGCTGAGTCACTCTCCAGCAGATACCTGGGCGCTTCCTTTTCCAAAAACGAATAAGAGTTTATCAACTTCATTGCCGTATGCTTTCGCACTTTGACTTCCCGGGCCGTGTATTGGTCAAAAGTATCATACCCCCAGTTCTTGTACAATTTGTCTTTCCATACCAGTTGCAAGGCCTGAGCTAAGTTTTTCCAGGAATCCTTAAATTCCTGGGCGCTTTGGAGAACTTTACCTCTTACGGCTTCAGAATCCATGTCCGCAAGAGTCTTTTGGGTATCGTTAAGATTTTGAGATTTCACAACTTCAAGCTTCATACAACATCCTTTCTTTTGTAACCGCCTATATAAAAAACTAAAGAACCAAAAAGCAAGAAAACTGAAAAGAGAAAAACAAAAAGACCGGAAAGCATAAAAGCTTAAGAATACTAGTCTAAATAGTTACAACAGGAATCTCTAACCTATCCAAAATAACCCTTGCCCAGCCTGCATTACCTCGTTACAATGCGGGTTTGCAACAAAGGTTTCTTCCAACTATATTTTACCCAAAAACATGAGCATCCCTATGACCACGAATACCGAGGCTCCACAATAACGTATCAATTCCGGCTTGAGATACTTAGCCGCGACGGAGCCTATCAAAACCGAAATTGCCGTAACCACGATATAGGCGGAAACAGAACCAAGCAAAACGGTAAAGGGACGGCCGCTTTTAGCCGACATACTTATTCCTACAAGCTGAGTTTTGTCGGCAAGTTCGGCAAAAAATATGGCCCCAAAAGTAGCCAGAAACACCTTCCAATCCATAATTAAACCTCCGGTATTTTTTACACCTATCTTAAAAAATATCAACTTCTAAGCGCTTTAGCAATGCTATCAGCTTTGCTAAAGGCAAGCCGACAACATTGTAAAAACATCCCTCGATTCTGTCGATAAAAGCTGCACCCGGACCCTGTATGTCAAAACTTCCAGCCTTATCCAAAGGAGAAAACTTGCGGCAATACTTTTCAATATCTTCATCACTCAAAGCGCACATATACACTTTGGTTTTATCGTAAGTTGTTAGGACTCTGGAACCGGCAATATCAACAACGGCAAGGCCTGTATAAACCCAGTGAGGATTATGACAAAGAAATTTTAAGGTCCGGGCAGCATCTTTTAGATTTTTAGGCTTTCCGATAATTTTCCCTTTCGCTAAAACAACCGTATCGGCTGCGATAATTATTCCTTTATTAAACCTGCCGGCGGCATCTTCAGCTTTTAGGCGGGCATTACTGATAACAAGCCTGGAGCAGTTTGACCTAGAGAGGCGGCTCTCTTTCGCTTTTGAGGAAAAGACGGTAAACTTTAAGCCAATTTGACGTAAAACTTTCTGGCGAGCTAAAGATTTAGACGCTAAAATTATCCTAGCCATAAGACGCACTCCTGCCTGCTAAAAAACCGGTGGAAAAAGCCTGCTGGATATTATATCCTCCGCTGGAAGCCGAACAATCTATTATTTCGCCGGCAAAATAAAATCCAGGAATTATTCTGGACTCCATAGTTTTAGGATTAATTTCTCTGGTTGGAATTCCTCCCTGAGTCACCATGCCTTCATCTAAAGGCAAAGTCCCTTTTACTGTAAAAGCTATTTTTTTAAAAGCCCTGATGATAGCCAAACGCTGCAGCCTATCAAGTTGGCTGGCTCTACAGGCAGCGTCAAAACCGAAAACCACAGACAGGGCATCCACCATCCTTAGCGGTAAAAAAGAACTTAAAATATTTTTAACCCTGCTCGAACCTCTGTCCTTAAACAATCCAATGAGCTTTTTGTTCCACTCTTGCTCTGAAGTGTCGGGAAAAATATCAAGGAATAACGAAACTTGTTGCTGCTTTTTCAATTCTGCTGCTACCAAGCCGCTAAGGTCAAGGACCAAAGGGCCGGAAATACCAAAATGCGTAAATATTATCCCTCCGATACCGGAAGCTATTTTTTTATTTTTAGCGCGAAAAATCAGCTTTACCCTGCCAAGAGCGATACCCTGCGCTTTTTTAATCCAGTTTTCTTTGAGAATCAAGGGAATTAACCCTGCAGTTGGCTCGACTATTTGATGACGTAAGCTTTTAGCAATATCAAAGCCTTCTCCGCTTGAACCGGTAGCCCGGTAAGTAACTCCTCCTGTGGCAAGAATTACTTTTTTTGCTTTCAATATATTCTGCCCCTTAACATAAATACAGAAATAATTTTCATCGCGAATTACCCTTTGAACCCGGAAATTGTAAAATATTCCTACTGTTTCCTGCCGCAAACACCTGCGTAAAACATCCAGAACTGAACCTGCTCTATTAGAAACAGGAAATACGCGGCCATCTTCTTCAATCCTTGATTTGAGCCCTTTATCTTTGAAAAAAGAAATTACATCCTGATTAGAAAATACAGCAAGAGCCGGCCGTAGGAAATTTCCGGCTTTACCAAATCTCTCAATAAATTCTTCTGGGCTTGTGTTATTAGTAAAATTACACCTGCCTCCCCCGCTTAATAAAATCTTTTTTCCCAGTTCTTTGTTTTTCTCGAGTAAAACAACCTTGGCACCGGATTTGGAGGCCTGAATTGCCGCCATACAACCAGCGGGGCCGGCTCCAATAACCGCGACATCGTAAACTTTGTCCATTTTGATCATTTCAGTATGTTTCTATTGCCCGACGGATATTTTGGCAGACAAAAACCGGCCGAGATACCAGATACCGGATTTTAACGTAGAAAAACTATCCACATAGCTTAGGGCGGGAACAAAATATTCAGTCTGCCCGAGGCAGATGTTTTATGGATTCCAACGATTTCTGCAATTCCTCTTGTGGAAGTGAATATTCAGAAAGCTTTCCTTCAAGAAACTTTTCATACCCCAGTAAATCCATAAGGCCATGGCCGCTGTAGCTAAAAAGAATCACTTTTTCTTTACCTTCGTCCTTAGCTTTTTTAGCCTCATCTATCACGCAGGCAATAGCATGGCTGGTCTCCGGAGCACAAATCGTACCCTCGGTTCTAGCCCAGAGAAGCGCGGATTCATAACATTTTATTTGATGATAAGCTTTTGGCGTAACCAGGCCCTCTTTTACGGCCTGGCTGACTAAAGGCGACATTCCATGATAACGCAGGCCTCCGGCGTGAATCGGCGGCGGGACAAAACCGTGCCCCAAGGTAAACATAGCTAGAAGCGGAGTCATTTGCGCGGTATCACCAAAATCATACTGGAAAGGCCCACGGGTAAGTGTGGGGCAAGCTGTAGGTTCTGCGGCTATAACAGCAATATCTTCTCCATTTATTTTGTCACAGACAAAGGGAAAAGACAACCCGGCAAAATTGCTTCCTCCTCCAGCACAACCGATAACAACATCCGCCTTTTTCTCGCCGGCTAAGGATAATTGTTTTTTAGCTTCCAAACCAATTATTGTCTGATGCAGCATCACATGGTTTAGGACACTACCCAAAGCGTATCGGGTCTTTCCGCTCTTATCGCCTACCGCTTCCTCAATCGCTTCACTTATTGCTATACCCAGGCTCCCGGGGGTATCGGGCATTTCTTTAAGAATTTTTTGCCCGAATTCTGTCCGGTTGCTGGGACTGGCAACACACTCACCTCCCCATATACGCATCATTGTTTTGCGTAAAGGCTTCTGGTCAAAGCTGATTCTGACCATATATATTTTACATTCCAAACCTACAATATTGCAGGCAAAAGCCAGAGCGCTTCCCCATTGTCCGGCTCCGGTTTCCGTAGTCAGGCGCTTAATGCCAAATTGTTTATTGTACCAGGCCTGGACCACAGCCGTATTAGGCTTATGACTGCCCGGGGGGCTTAAACTTTCGTCTTTATAATAAATGCGCGCCGGGGTTTTTAAATATTCTTCAAGAAAAACAGCCCGCTTTAAAGGAGCCGGCCTCCAACGATAAAGAATCTCAATTACCTCTTTGGGGATATCAACCCAGCGCTGTCTGCTGACTTCCTGTTCAATTAAATTCATCGGGAAAACTGCCGCCAGCATATCAGGGCTAATCGGTTTTCCATCAGGCCCTAAAGGAGGCTTAGGAGGATTCGGCAGATCCGCGGCCAAATTGTACCATTGCTTAGGAATATCATTCTTGGATAAAAAAAATTCTTTTACGCTCATTTTTTACTCCTTACTAATGATAAAATTAACTTTTCTTTAATTCTCCGGCTTTACGCAAAACTATTTTTACAATTATCGGCCCTATAAGCTCATGAATAACAGTTGCTCCAATAATAACGCTAATAATAATATCTGCCATTTTATTAAAAGCAGGGTGTTGTTTCATCAATAGCGCCAACCCGATAACAATACCGCCGGCAGGAACAAGGCCTCCGCCGGTATATTTTTTAACGTTACTGGAAGATTTCGCTATAGTTGCGCCTACTGCCGTACCAAAGACTTTACCGATAATTCTGAATAAAGCAAATAAAAATACAAGGCCAAAGACTTTAGATAAAACTGAAAAATCAAGCTGCATGCCTGATATAGTAAAAAACATAACAAATATAACTTCTTCGGTATAGCGTTCCAATATTTCAAAAATTCTGTCCCGCTTAGGATTAAAATTAACTACTATCGCTCCCATCACCATAGTGCAAAGAAGCTCATCGAATTTAAATATATTAGCTAAACCGAAACACAAAGCTAATAACGCCGCAACAAGCACAATTAGAGAGCCGTCAGTGCCTTTTTTAATAAACCGGCAGACGAAATTAAAAACGACCCCGAAAATACAGCCTAAAGCCAGTGAACCCAAAACAATTAGGCAAGGCTCAACCATAGAGCTATATAGATCAAACTTGGCATGCGTAACAAAAACTTCAGCCAGGACGATAGCAAAACTGTAATTCATTATCCCCAGGGCGTCATCAAGCGCGGAAACCCCCATAATCGTCGATGTCACTTCCCCCTCGGCTTTATATTCATGGGTAACCGCCAAAGTAGCCGAAGGGTCAGTCGGGGAAGCCAGTGAGCCCAGCAAAAGCGCAAGAGGGATAAGTGTCGCAGTGTAAGAAATGCCGCTTCCGTGCACAAAAAACGGTAAAACAAGCAAAAGGCCAGCCACCACAGCCAGAAAAGCCCCCTCAGCTTCAAAAAGCGTAATATAAAGAATACCTTTGCCTAATTTTTTTATTTTGGGAAGAAAAAGGCTGCCGCCGATAGAAAATGTAATAAAGCAAAGAGAGAAATTAGTTATTGCTTCGGTAGGTTTAGTAAGATTGTCGGGCAGCCAATCAAAAATACCGGGATTAAGCAGTATGCCGGCAAGGATATAGCCGGTTATCTTTGGCAGCCTCACCTTGACGGCTAATTCACCAAGAACAAAACCGGTAAAAAGGATAACCCCTATGATTAAAATTCCGCTCATACCCTTCAACCTCCATCATTAGGCTCAGGTACTTGTCAAATAAAGCAAAACTTTGCAAATCGTTTTTTTAAGCTATATCTATAGCCTTATCCAGATACACATCCTGTATGGCGTTCAGAATTTCTACCCCTTCTTTCATGGGTTTCTGAAAAGCTTTACGTCCGGAAATCAGGCCGGTGCCTCCGGCTCTCTTGTTAATCACCGCGGTTTTGACAGCCTGTTCTAAATCGTTTTTTCCGGAAGGGCCGCCGGAATTTATCAAACCTGCCCGGCCCATATAGCAGTTAGCAAGTTGGTAGCGTGTTAAGTCTATCGGGTGCTCAGAAGATAGCTTCTCATATACAAAAGGATGAGTTTTTCCAAAATTAATCGCGGTAAATCCTCCATTATTGGTAGGGAGCTTCTGCTTTATTATATCCGCTTCTATGGTTACTCCTAAATGATTAGCTTGGCCGGTTAAATCAGCTGAGGTATGGTAATCTTTACCATCTTTTTTAAAACCGTCATTGCGCAGATAGCACCATAAAACCGTAAACATTCCCAGTTGGTGGGCCCGATAAAATTCCTGGCTTATTTCTTCAATTTGACGCCGGGACTCCTGTGAGCCAAAATATATGGTAGCCCCCACTCCGGCCGCGCCCATATCATAAGCCTGCTCTACCGAAGCAAACAATCGCTGGTCAAATGAATTTGGAAAAGTCAAAAGCTCATTATGGTTAATCTTTACGATAAAAGGTATTTTGTGGGCATATTTGCGGGAAACCGCCCCTAATACTCCCAGGGTAGAAGCAACAGCATTGCAGCCCCCTTCAATAGCCAGTTTTACAATGTTTTCAGGGTCAAAATAAGCCGGGTTAGGCGCAAAAGAGGCCCCCGCAGAGTGCTCTATCCCCTGGTCAACAGGCAGTATGGAAAGATAGCCGGTACCCGCGAGCCTTCCATGCCCAAAAAGTCCCTGCAAGCTTCGCAAAACGTTGCTATTCCTATCAGAAACAGCATAAACTCGGTCAATGAAATCCGGGCCGGGAAGATGAAGGTTTTCCTTAGAAATAGTTTCACACTTATGCTCTAACAAATTTTTAGCATCATCACCCAGCAAGTTAATTATTTTACTACTCATAGCTTCCTCCTTCTAATCATATCAAGTTGCTAAATAGGTTATTTATTGTAACCCAATTATTAAAACTTATCAAGCATTACGTGAGAGAAAAGT
>Ga0172381_10006735_pt1 | contig 11479 bp, 12 predicted proteins | sample Leawel6488metaG_FD_119754 | JGI IMG/M metagenome (GOLD analysis project Ga0172381, IMG submission 119754) | Leachate microbial communities from a municipal landfill in Southern Ontario, Canada - Leachate well 64-88 metaG | ecosystem: Engineered > Solid waste > Landfill > Unclassified | place... | reverse complement strand
GGCGAACGAGATTTTGTGGATTTGCTGGATGGTTTTCAGAGGGAAAAGAGCCCCTTTTATGCCACTTTCCTCTGATCGGTCATGAATGAAACAACGGCCAATTCTTGGCCTCCGAAGCCAAGGCTATTTCCAGCTTGCGACTGGAGAATACCCCGGTTGAGTAGCCGTACACCAGGTTGGCCAGCAAGGTCGCTGGGTGGTGCGCCTTGGAGCCTCGCCCTGCATATTGGCGGGTCACTATCTGCAAATCACCCATGAAACCTCGAGCTATTCAACAGCACCCAAGCCTATTGGCACCCAATGGTTGATCAAAGCACCGCCCACAATCAGCCAAATGAACAAAATTGATGCCAGTAACAAAGGTTTCATGCCCGCCTTGCGGATCGAAGAAATATGCGTGGCAAGACCTAAAGCCGCCATGGCTGTGGCCAGCAGTGCCGTGTCAATCGTGGTCAGCGCCACAACCAGCTGGGATGGCAGCCAATGCAGGGAATTGAACAGCACCACACCGACAAAGGCAAAAGCAAACCATGGCACAGTTATTTTTGCGCGGGCATCCTTGCCACCCGTGGCAGATCGATCGCGCGCCAGCCAAACCGACAGCAGGAGCAGGAATGGGGCCAGCATCATCACCCGAACCATTTTGGTAATGACCGCCGTGTCCTCGGCATGAGCACCAATGGCATGGGCGGCGGCCACAACCTGTGCCACCTCGTGAATGGTTGACCCCGCGTAGATGCCAAACCCATCGACCCCGCCAGTGATCACCTGCCAATGCTGGTTCAAATCAAACAGCGCCGGGTACAAGAAAATCGACAGTGTTCCAAATACCACGACCGTAGCTACGGCAACTGTGACCTGCTCAGCACGGGCGCGCAGCACCGGCTCGGTCGCCATAACCGCAGCCGCACCACAGATGGAGCTGCCGGCACCAATCAGCATCGCGGTATCTCGATCCAGTTTTAACCACCGTGTCCCGATCACGTAGGCCAGGGTAAAGGTCGAGCTCAGCACCAGGGCATCAATGACGACACCAGACAAACCTACGTGCCCAATGTCTTGCAATGTCAGGCGCAGTCCATACAGCACCACGCCCAGACGCAGCAAATTTTGTTTGGAAAAATTCACCCCGGTACCACAGGTCGCAGCAAATCGCGGATAAACGGTATTGCCCACCAGCATTCCCAGCACGATGGCCAAGGTCAGTGCACTCAGGCCATGGCTTTGTAACCAGCCGATACCTCCCAAACCCATACCAGCAGCTGCCAGCGCCGCGCTGAGCACCAAACCGGGCCACAAACGCCCAAGGGCTGGCATTGACGCAAGCAACAAGTTTGGGTTCGACGCGGTTTTCAAAGGCTGTATGGACATGGTTTAAACGGTTTTGATGCAACGCAGCCAACTGTAGGATGCATCTTGTAATCTGTAAAACAGGTTATTCAGGTAATATTGACCGACTTAATCGCTAAACAAACCTGCTTGAATCATGGATGTCTTGCGTCTGACCTTGCGTCAACTTCAAATTTTTGTGGCAGTAGCACGTTATGGCAGCACCACTGCGGCAAGCGCCGAGCTGGCGCTTTCACAGTCAGCCACCAGCTCGGCCGTGAATGAACTGGAGCGCTTGCTGTCTCTGCACTTGTTTGATCGATCCAGCAAACGCCTGCTGCTCAATGACAATGGCCGCGCGTTGTTGTCACGGGCGATGGCTTTGCTTGATGGTGCAGCCAGCATCGAGCAGATGGCGCATGACCCGATGGCGCAGCTTCAATCGCTGCGAATCGGGGCCAGCACCACCATTGGCAACTACGTATTGCCAAAGTTGCTGGGTCAATTTTTGCAATCCGCCCAATATGACGACTGCCCAGCGTGGCACTCCAGTGTCATGGTTGGCAATACCGAAGCCATTTGTGACGCAGTGGCCGCCTTTGAACTCGATGTGGGCTTGATTGAAGGGCCCTGCCACCAGACGGCCCTGACGGTCACCCCTTGGTTGCAGGATGAACTGGTAGTCGTTTGCGCCCCACACCACGCACAGTGCGGAGCCACGCCAACGACTCAGGCGGCAGAGCAAAAGTCAAAATTCCTGCCCATACAGGTGTTGCGTGATGCCGTGTGGCTGCTGCGCGAACGGGGTTCAGGCACCCGAGAAGCCACAGACGAATGGTTGCTGCCACACCTGCAGTCTTATCGCCGCTGCATTGAACTGGGAAGCTCAGAGGCGATACGGCAGGCCGCAACGGAAGGCTTGGGCTTGGCTTGCTTGTCTGAATGGGTGGTCAATGATTTTATCGAGGCAGGTCGCCTGCAACGCATTGCCACAAGGTGGCTAAAAATGCCTCGGCAGTGCTACCTTGTGGTGCACAAAAAGAAGCAATCCACGCCCGCTCTACAGCGTTTTCTCACCCAAGCATGTTTATTTTCCGGAACTGATCTTACCCCTGTTTTTCATACTCCTTAAGCCACCCATTTTGCGGACTTCCTGTCTTGCTGCTGGGCCGCTGTCCAGCGTTGCTCAAACGTCATTGGGCTGACATAGCCCAACGTTGAGTGCAATCTCTTGTGGTTGTAGAAATTGAGCCAATCAATGACTTCGTCTATGGCCTCGCGCCGGGTCGCAAATCTTCTGCCGTACAGTCTGCCAACCTTCAAACGACCCCACAGACTCTCGGTGGGTGCGTTGACGCTCCCAGCAATTGCCCTTGCGGCTCATTGATGATTTCATCTCAAAGCGTTTGAGCTCGCTTTGAAACTCATGGCTGCAATACTGGCTCCCATGGTCTGAGTGAAAGATCAGAGCAGGCTCTGGGCGACGTCTGAACCACGCCATTCGCATGGCATCGGTCACCGCGTTTGTCTGCATGTTGTCCCTCATGCTCCAGCCCACCACCTGGCGGCTGAATAGGCCAATCACGCCGGTCAGATACAGCCAGCCTTCGTCCGTGGCGATGTAAGTGATGTCACTGGTCCACACCTGGTTGGGTGCCTCGGGTGAGAAGTTGCATTCCAGCAGGTTGGACGCAATGGGCAGGTTATGTTTGCTGTCGGTGGTGACGACAAATTTCCTCTTGCCACTGGCCTTGATGCCGTGACGCTGCATCAGCTTTCTGACACGTTCTTTGCCGACCCGGATACCTCGGGTCACCAGTTATTTCCACATTTTTGGCCAACCGTATTCCTGCTTGACTTCGGCGTGGATGGCTTTGATATGGGGGTCGCTGTAGAAAACGGAATTTAAAGTACGTTAAGCCCCAGGAAGCGGCCGCAGCGGCCTGAACTTGCCCGCACCGACCTTGGCGCTGCTACGCCAGACGTAATCGCCCGTCAGGTTGATGTGCTCCCAGCCCAGGGGTGAAAAGTATTGCAATAGCGAGGTGTCAACTTCCCTCCCGTGTCCTTGTAAAGCGGCGGTGGCCCGCTCCAGGTAGACCGTATTCCAGAGAACGATGGCCGCTGTGATCAAGTTCAAGCCACTGGCGCGGTAGCGCTGCTGCTCAAAGCTGCGGTCGCGGATCTCGCCCAGCCGGTTGAAGAACACCGCCCTGGCCAGCGCGTTGCGGGCCTCACCCTTGTTCAGTCCGGCATTGACACGGCGGCGCAGCTCCACGCTTTGCAGCCAGTCCAGGATAAACAGCGTGCGCTCAATGCGGCCCAGCTCGCGCAGCGCGACGGCCAGGCCGTTCTGGCGTGGGTATCGCATCAAGTCGAGTCACAGGACCACATCCTCACGCGGGCGCAAAGGCCGTCTGCAACAAGATTGGCATGATTTCCCCGACTGCACCCCTCAACGACCAAGTGCATTCGCAGTCCATCCCGGTGCTGTTTGGATTGATCTCCACCACGCTGGCACCGGCTTGTTTTGCCATTAAGGGAATTCGTGCCGCAGGTTGAACCAAGCCGGCGGTGCCAATGGTGAACAACAGGTCGCAATCTTTGGCGGCGGCAAACGCCGCGTTCAGTTCTCTGGCGGGCAGGGCTTCGCCAAACCATACGACGCCGGGGCGGACAAAGCCGCCGCAGGTACAAGCAGGTGGACTCAATCTACCTGGCCAAAGAGAGCTGGTTGAGCTTCGTGCGGTGAATTACTACGAAAGGTGGAATGCACCTGTCGACCTGGAGTCCGAAATCACGCCTCCAGCCTACATCGAAACAGTCGAGGAAGTCGTGTAATCTGCTTTTGTACGGCTTGGTGTCGATGGCTGTCAGTTTCCGCGTAAATCTGGTGGCGGGGAAAAAGCAGGCATGAAATATGCCCTGTGGGTCGGGTCAAGGGCGGGCGACAGCCCGGCGAAGCGTACCCTTGATGCGGCCCATAGGGGAAAACAATCACATTGGGTCACAAAGCCCCTTTGTGACCTTGGCAAACAAAATTTGCTCGACACCAATTTTCGCCGCCATTTTTCAGCGGATTTACGCCGCCGTTAACAAGTGTCCGAGGCCATCATCGGGAGCAAGGCCCAAAAAGGCGGATCAGATTCATCAACAACCAGGGTGCGCTATGACGCCCCTTTTTTGTTCATAAAACGGTCGATTTTCGGACGGCTCCACGTGTGGCCTGTATCGCTGACAGATGCCCTCTCTGAGTGTTAAAATTCTCGTTCACTTTTCTATGGTGTGAAAACGTATGGGAAAGTTGCGTTTGGGCTATGCCCGCCTATCGACCGATGATCAAACGACCGCACTGCAGGCGGACGCTTTGCAGCGAGCAGGGTGTCATCGCGTCTATCAGGACACCGCTAGTGGCAAGTCTGGTGTGGCCCGCCCGCAGTTGGAGGAGTGCTTGGCCGACTTGCGCGAGGGCGACACCCTCGTCGTTTGGCGACTGGATCGGCTTGGACGAAGCCTGCCTGACCTCGTTCGCATCGTCACCGAGTTGGTTGAGAGGGGTGTTGGCTTTGAGTCGCTGACAGAGAAGATCGAAACAACGAACGCATCAGGCAAGTTGATGTTTCATCTCTTCGCTGCGCTGGCTGAATTTGAGCGAAATCTGATCCGGGAGCGTACCAAGGCCGGTCTTACCGCCGCACGTGCGCGTGGTCGCGTAGGCGGCAGGAAGCCCAAGTTGGACGCCAAGCAGATCAGGTATATTAAGACGCTCCTGAGTGATCCGAAGACCAGCGTCACTGAGTTGGCGCGCGACTACGGGGTGTCGCGAACGACGATCTACAAGCACTGCGGTGTTAGCTAGCAGAGAGGAAATGGGAGCCCAATGAAATTCGCATACGAAGACATGAGCGATGGTCAGTTTGAGACCCTGATCGTTCTTTTGTGCCAGCGGTTGCTTGGGGTTTCCGTACAAGGCTTCGCAAAAGGGCCCGATGGTGGACGCGATGCGAAGTTCATGGGAACGGCGGAGCTGCACCCGAGCAAGACGGCACCGTGGGTCGGTACAACCATCGTCCAGGCCAAGCACACCAACGGCTATAACCGTAACTTTTCCGAATCCGACTTCTTCAGCACGACGGCCGCGAACACCGTACTGGGCAAAGAGATTCCCCGCGTCCAGAAACTGCGCGAAGCTAAGCAGCTCGATCATTACATGCTGTTCGCCAACCGGCGTCTGGCGGGAAATGCCGAAACGGAGATACGCGATTACATCGCGTCTCAGTGTGGCATTCCCGCCTCGTCGATCTACCTCTGCGGACTGGAGCAACTCGATATCTGGCTGAAGCGCTTCCCGGAGGTTGCAAGGGAAGCAGACCTCGATCCGGTCGATTCGCCGTTGATCGTCAGCCCCGATGACCTGGCCGAAGTAGTGCAAGCACTGGCCCGACAGAAAGATGGTGTGGTCGCACTGCTTGACGATCCTCCGACTGCGCGGGTGACCTACGAGCAAAAGAACGCACTCAACAACATGAGTGTCGAGTACGCCAAGGCGCAGCGCCGGAAGTACCTGAAGGAGACCGCTCAGATTAGGGCATTCCTGGCGGCGCCTGAAAACCTCGACCTGTTGCGCATGTACGAGTCGGTGGTCGATGAGTTCCAGCTCAAGATCATCGCCAAGCGTAAGGACTACCAGACCTTCGACGAGGTCATGGAGTATCTGGTAGACCTGTTATTCAACCGCGATCCTGTCTTGCGACAGCACGCCCACAAGCGCTTGACGCGCGCCGTGCTGTTCTACATGTACTGGAACTGCGATATGGGGGAGGTGGGCGATGCTGCGTCCGACCAAACACTCTCATCCTGATCGCACGGTCATCAACGTCTCGTTGCTGCTGCTGGGTCGTCTGAAGGCCCGGCGACTGGATGAGTACGACGTGCTGCGCAAGTTTGCGAAAAAAAGTGTCGTCGGCGGGGACGTGTTGTTCTTGCCTGCGCTGAACTTTCTGTATCTCATGGGCCTGATCGAGTATCGCCCCAAGACTGATGCCGTGGAGTACATGGGGCCAAATGAAGCTATCTAGACTTTATTCCAGCAAACCTGACTTGTTCGAGCCCGTGGAGTTCGTCCAGGGCCTGAACGTCGTCATGGCTGAAATCCACCTGCCAGAGAACCGAAACAAGGACACTCACAACCTCGGTAAGACCACGCTTGGGCGCTTGCTCGACTTCGGCTTCCTTGCCAAGCGCGATCCCAAGTTCTTTCTTTTCAAGCATGCCGAACTATTCCAGGACTTCATATTCTTCCTGGAGATCGAGCTGAAAGATGCTTCGTTCGTGACGATCCGACGTGGCGTGGAAGAAGCCACCAAGATTAGCTTCAAGCGCCACGAGGCCGGGCATCAGGACTTGTCTGCGTTACCGCTGGCGGAGTGGGATCACCAGGACATGCCCTTCGAGCGGGCGCGTGACCTGTTGGATGGATTGCTTGACTGGCGCGCACTCAAGCCTTGGGCGTACCGCAAAGGCTTGGGTTACCTGCTGCGCTCCCAGGACGATTTCCGCGACGTGTTTCATCTGCGCAAGTTTGCGGCTGCGCATTCGGATTGGAAGCCTTTTCTGGCTCACGTTCTCGGCTTTGACGCTCAGCTCGTGGCGCAGCACTACGAGAAGGAAGAACAGCTCGCTGAGAAGCAGGCCACCGCGCAGACCATCAAGAACGAACTGGGCGGGTCCATTGAGGACATCAGCAAGATTGAGGGCATCCTGTTGCTCAAGCAGAAAGAGGCAGAGAAGAAGCAGAAACTGCTCGACGCCTTCGATTTCCGCGCCCAGGACAAGGACAGCACCAAGCAGTTGGTCGATAACATCGACGAACGCATAGCGTCGCTCAATGCTGAACGCTACTCGCTCAACCAGAACAAGAAGAAGATCATCACTTCGCTGGAGGAAGATCAGATTCTCTTCAACCCTGACGAGGCGCAGCGCCTGTTCGAGGAGGCTGGCGTCCTGTTCAAAGGGCAGATCAAGAAGGACTTCCAACAGTTGATTGCCTTCAATCGGGCGATTACCGATGAGCGCCGCGGCTATCTGCAAGAAGAACGCGCAGAGGTCGAAGCTGAGCTTAAATGCATCAATGCAGAACTGAATACCTTGGGCAAAAAGCGCTCGGAGATGCTTTCATTCCTGAGCGAAACCGATATCTTTGGCAAATACAAGCAGGTCTCGGACGAGATGGTGACGCTGCGTGCCGACATTACTTCGCTGGAGCGTCAACGTGGCTTCCTGCATCGTCTGCAGGAGCTGCGAACCGGGATCAGGGCGTTGACCGAAGAGCGTGGACATCTACAGACCCAGATCGAGGCGGATGTCGAAAAGCAAAACTCTGATCAGAACAGCTTGTTCTCGGCAATCCGCGTATTTTTCAGCGAGATTGTCGAAGAGGTGATCGACCGCAAGGCGCTGCTGAGCGTATCGCCGAACCAGGCGGGGCACCTGGAGTTCAGGGCGGAAATTCTTGACGAGTCAGGCAACGCAACCAGCGCCGACCTTGGGCACACGTACAGGAAATTGCTGTGCATCGCCTTTGACTTGGCTATCCTGCGAGCCCACTTGGATGACAAGTTCCCGCGCTTCGCTTACCACGACGGCGTGTTTGAGTCCTTGGATGATCGCAAGAAGGAGAATCTGCTGACGGTCATTCGTCGGTATGCCGAACTGGGATTGCAGCCGATTATTACGCTCATCGATTCGGATTTGCCTGCGCGTGCCGCTGATGATGAGCCGGTGTTTTCATCTGATGAGGTTGTGATCACATTACACGATGAGGGAGAGCAAGGGCGACTCTTCAAAATGAAGGCTTGGTAATAGTGAGTGGAGTCATGGGGGGTATTTCCTTTGCCATTGCCTTTTAAGGCATTGGCAGGAATGACGCAGCGTCTGGTAGTTGATTACAGGGGGATAAATGAGTGAACGTAATGACCTTCTCGATTCCGTTGCAAACGAGATCAAGACCTATCGAAAAGGGGACCTTCCAGAACCGACGCCGGAGCACGTCGACCGTTGGCTTCATCAGTTCACGCCCGCCCAGCAGTTGCCGTTCCTTCGCGAGTTTGAGCACGTCATCAAACAGACCTTCTTCACGCGAAAAAACGTGAAGGACTTCCTCCGCGCCCTCGTGACCAACGAGAAACTGGCCGGTGCCGACCCTGCCGAGTACTGGTCGTCTGCGAACTTCTTGAGCATCCAGCAGAACGGGCAGAGTCAGAAGGAGATGCTGAAGCTCTTCTCGAAATGCCTCGACGACGAATGTGGCCTCGACCTGGGTGACTGCGGAGAGGAGGGTGGCGACTTCATCTACCTCGACGACGTGATGTTCAGCGGCAACCGCGTGGGCAACGATCTTGAGCAATGGATCGCCAACAAAGCCCCGCAGTCGGCCACGGTCCATGTCATCGTTGCTGCCCTTCACTCGGGGGGCTCGTACTTGGTTGATAAGAGGCTCAAGAGCGTAGTTGCGCAGTCGGGAAAGAAGATCGCCGTCAAATATTGGCGCGCCCTCGAGATTGAGAACCGTAAGTGGTACAAGAACAGCTCGGGAGTGCTCTGGCCCACGGCTGCCCCGAACGTGGCCGAGGTTCAGGCCTACATGGCTCTGCCGTCGAAGTTTCCCTTCGAGCCGCGACAGCCGAGTGCGGCAGCCATCCAGCCGTTCTCCTCGGAGGCGGGCCGCCAAGTCTTGGAAAGTGAGTTCTTCATCGCCGGCGCCAAGATCAGGGCCATGAGCGAGAACCCGAAACCATCCATCCGCCCGCTCGGCTTCAGTCCTTTCGGTGTGGGCTTCGGCTCCATGATCGCCACGTATCGGAACTGCCCGAACAACTGCCCTCTAGCGATGTGGTGGGGTGACCCGGAGGCAACCTCGGGCGCCCTGCACTGGTATCCGCTGCTACAACGTGAGGGCTATTCTTCCGCGAGGAACATCTTCGATGACCTCACGCTCTAGCATCGATCAGCCTGAGAACAGCCTCCTGCGGACCTACGTTCGCGGCGAGGCAGTGATCGTCTACAAGACGAAGGAGGACTTCGGTGGCCTGTCGAACATGGCCTCAGGCTACCCATTGCAGATCAACGGCGTTCGCATCCTGACGACGGAGGCCCTATATCAGGCCTGCCGTTTCCCCCACATGCCAGAAGTCCAGCGGGAAATCATCGGGCAGCACAGCCCGATGACCGCCAAGATGAAGAGTAAGCCACATCGCAAGGACTCAAGGCCTGACTGGGACAATGTTCGGTACAAGGTAATGCGCTGGTGCCTCCGCGTGAAGCTCGCGCAGAACTACGAAGAGTTCGGTCGGCTGCTGCTCGCCACACGTGATCGGCCGATCGTCGAGCAGTCGCGCAAGGACGACTATTGGGGCGCCAAGTTGGCAGATGAAGCCGGCGACACCCTGGTAGGACAGAACGTATTAGGCAGACTCCTGATGGAGTTGCGGGAAAAGCTCAAGGAGGACGCGGAAGGCGCACTCAAAACTGTGCCCCCACTCGGCATCCCTGACTTTCTTTTGCTAGGTAAGCCAGTCGGGCCGGTCGTAGCCAGGGGCTTAGACTATGTTCAAAAGCCACAGTCCGCTCTGTTTTAGCTTTCATTCCAAGGCAACCAGCCGGGGGCACATGTCAAGCGCCCACGTTTCGGAAAGTTGAAGGGCCTAAATGGGTGAGCATGGTATTTTTCATGGCATCCCATGTGTCGTTCTTTGTATGTCCATGAAAATAAATGGATTGTTTAGTCAAAAAACAACTGAGTGGGAATAGTTGTTAACGGCGGCGTAAATCCGCTGAAAAATGGCGGCGGAAATTGGTGTCGAGCAAATTTTGTTTGCCAATACATTTTTTCAAGTCAATATTGGCCCAGGTTAGCGCGGCCAGCTCGCCGCGTCGCATGGCGGTTTCCACGGCCAGCGCGATGATGGTTGCCAGCTCTGCAGATTCACTATGCTCCAAGATCGCATTCAGCTCGTCCTGGCTCACCCGTCGGTCACGGCCACGCGGTTTTGTGGGCTTGCGTACTTGCGCCGTGGGCAAGCCACCTGGCAGCGCAATGCCCCAGTCCATTGTGGCCGCCTTCAATACGCGGTTGAGCAGGTTAATCTCATGAATCACTGATTGCGGGCCTACGGCTTTCAGCCGTTCGTCGCGGAACTTGGCCACAGAGGTGGATGTGATGCTGGCCAGCTTATATACGCCAAAGTGGGCATCCAACGTCTTGAGGCGCGATTCGTCCGAAGCCGCCCCGCGCTTGGAGGGCAAAACCTCGCGCCGGTAGCGGTCAATGACCTCACTTAACGGGGTTCCTTCTGCCTCAGTTCGTGATACGAATACGCCCCGTTCCATCTCAGATTCAATGATGGTCGCCCACTTCTCTGCGTCACTGCGGGTCGTGAAGGTCTTGGTTTTTTTGCACCGGGTAGCCAGATTTGCGAATCTGGACGTGCCACTGGCGATCACCTTTTTTTCGAATAGTTGGCATGGCTGTCTGCGGAGTGAATTTGCATAGCAGTGTGCCAAAATTGTGCCAATAAATCCATTGTTTAATATCAATCACAAGGTTAAATCCACCGGCTTCCAGCCGGTCAGCTTCAGCAGTGAAAATGAGGGTGCTGGGGGTGTAAATTGTTCGAAGAATTTCCGCATCTGAAGAAGCGGTAACGGGGGGGGCGACTCATCTGGGCGCGGGCTACTTTTGTGCCACGGTAGGGCAGATAACTGAAGAGATGATCAAGAACTATTTGGAGCATCATTTTGAGCCGAACCCGAACGATGATTTCAAGACGGAACCGTAGAAGGACGCGTCGTTCAGGCGACGCGTATCAGGACTTCCAGTCCGCAACCCAAACCCACCAGCTTCAGCTGGTGGTTGTTTAGTCTAAGTTGTTGATTTATATTGTGTCAATTCTGGCCTCCGAAGCCAAGGGTCGTGGGTTCGATCCCCGCCAGCCGCACCAAGTATCGATAACATGTTAATTTATTTTCTGTGGTCCTTAAAACGTTTCCCAGCCCCCGGCGGCGGCCAGCGCGCCGACATTCGCCAGCTGCTTGCGTGGTGGCGCGGCAATGACCTGCTTGGCGCGGGGTGGTTGCACAGGCGCAGGGCGCG
>Ga0172381_10006733_pt1 | contig 11480 bp, 21 predicted proteins | sample Leawel6488metaG_FD_119754 | JGI IMG/M metagenome (GOLD analysis project Ga0172381, IMG submission 119754) | Leachate microbial communities from a municipal landfill in Southern Ontario, Canada - Leachate well 64-88 metaG | ecosystem: Engineered > Solid waste > Landfill > Unclassified | place... | reverse complement strand
TGCGGTAATTAAAATTTCTGGACAAGTTTGAACTGGCGGTACTTTTTTATCTACAAAATTTATCAATTCTCCGGTCTGTTTAAATATATTTTCTGAAAGAGCAATCACTTTTTCTTTTCCGACTTGATTGTGTCCATAAAATTGGGAGGGTAAATTATGTTCAGCGACTCTATCGAAGTCGTAAACGGTAAGATTGGCAATCCCAAGTTTTGCAAGCAGGAAGGCAGTCCAACTCCCAATCCCGCCAGCACCGATAAGTCCGACACGCCATCTTTCCGCATCTTGTGGGGTAAAAACATCTTTTTGCCTTTTATATTGTTCCATAAAAATAATTTATTATTTATTTCATTTTGACATTCTTCATCAAGCCATGGGAAATAATTTATTTCTTCATTTTTTTTATAATTTATTTTAACAGGACAAACAACTCTAACTGGAGAAAAAATATCTAATTGACAAATATAATCTTCTTGTTTATTAATCACTAAAGAAATTCCATAACCAGTTTGTTCCCAACGGCTTATTTCTTCTTTATCAACATAAGACCAAAATACATCCATATTAGCATGAGAATGCCACCACAAATACATATCTTTTAATTGATTAGGATTTTCTCTTGCTAATTGAGTAGCTCGTTTAGCTAAATCTTTTTCTAATAATTTAGTATTAACAGGTGAAACTATCTGTTCATAAATTTCTACATCATAACAGTAAAATAAGTTGGTTGATAGTTGTCTGACAAAGCCCATACCAGAAATTTCTGTATCTGCTAATTCTACATACTTCATTAATTTTTTATAAGCTAAAGGTGAAAATTTTAAAATCATAATATTATGTTAAGGTAATATTGGAATTATAATAATTATTTAATCTTTCTCTTTGATGTCTAACGGTATGATATTGTATAAAAGAACGATAATTTTCTAAATTTCCTATATTAGAATTAATATTATTTTCTAATAAATTTGTATAATCACTTCTTCTTAAATTATTAAGCATTCTATCAACTAAAAAAGAAATTATTATATTAATAATAGTTCTATTTCCACCCCTAAGTTCATTTTGATTACTTATTAAAAAATAAATATGTTCATTACTTTTAATTTCTATAATATTATTTTCTAAAAAGGCAATTGAATCTATTTGATTAAAATTAGTTATGTTTCTAATATCTGAATTAATTTTACTAACTGTAAATTCAACAATTTTCAAAAAATATCTATCCATTAATATTCTGCTAATTCTTATTGTATTATCTCTATCATAAATTTGATAATCTCCACTATTCAATAATTCAACCCCAGATCTATTATCATTTGACATATCAACATTAATACTTGGATAAACACTGGATGAAGTAGATGTAAGTATTGATGGAACTTGCGAAGTGCTAATAGATCCAATATATTCCTGTATTTCTTCAATTAAATTATTTTTTTTATTATAATTTTTTTTATTTCTATATTCAATAACCACTTTATTTGCTAAAGATATTGATTCTTTAAATAAAAAATTATACTTTACATTTTTAGCCTTTTTACACCATTCTTCCCAATTACAATACGGTCTAATTATTCCAGGGGTAGTTAAAAAAATTATTGAATAATTTAAGATTGATGCTAAATCATTATTATCATAAGCCTTATCAATTAATTCTGAAAAGTCCCCCCAACATACATTATCTGGTTTAACACAATAATGTTCTAAATTTTTATAACTACGTTTTAAATTTACCATTCTTATACTAGTACGAGTTTGTTCAAAATTTGAATAACGAATTAAAAATTTTCCAATATAATATTTTTCTGTTTTTAACAAACCGCTAGTTAAAACATATAATCCAGGCTGATCCAACGGATGAAAAAGAATTTTTAAAATATTTTTATTATTTTTAATTGATAATTGAATATTAGAAAAATTATAAATAGGTTTTAATTTTTCCAATTCTTTTTTATCTTGATTAAATTTTTTTATTTTTTTAACAATTTTATACCAGTCTGAATCACAACTAAATATATCAGCACCTAATTTTTTTAAAATTTTATTATCTTTAATAATTTTTTTTGTTTGTTCCCATGTTTTTAAACTATTATCAATATATTCTAATTTTTTATTATATTTATCTAAAGAATTTTTATAAAAAATATCATACCATTCATGAAATAAATAATTATTAGTTTTAAAATCTTCAAATTTAATAGTTTCTAGTTGTTGTCTAAATTTTTTACTAATTTCATCTTCATCTGATGGTATTACTTCTGGCGATCTATCTAAATTAACTAATCCCATCTGGTTAGCTAATCTAGAACTTTCATATAACATATTTTGGCTCATTGCTAAATTATCAACAAGTTCATCACTATTAACACTGTCAGGAAAAATACCCATCACTCTTGTATTAAAATTATTTTCTGAAACCATAAATTATATATTTAATTAAGGGCAAATTAATGCCCTTTATTTAACTATACAATTCTATAAAGATGTTCCATCGTAAAATATTCCACCTTCTTTTGCCCCAACTAAAATGATAACCGAATTTTTAGAAGGGATTGTATTAACTAAATCTTTTTTATTTATTTTATCTCCATTCAAATAAACGTTTTCATTTTCTCCAACACTATAATTATTATCATCTAAAATTTTCTTTAAACTATCTTTATCTTTAGCCCTAATAGTTTCTAGAGAACCCAAACGTCCAATTTGAATGGATATTATATCGTTATTTGATCCGAATGCCATATAAATAAGTTAATTATTATTTATCACCACTTTATTTTTCCCCTTCGTCATCTTCATCTTTTTCTTTCTTAGCTTTCTTTTTTTCTTCATCCATTTTCTTTAAAATTTCCACCACTTCAGAACGATGCTTAGTCCAAGCAATGCGAGTTAACAATTCATTGCCTAGTTCAGTAAGGGTTTCCAAAATAAAACCATTATCATCAACCCCTAACGACGATTCAGGGTCAACGATATCATACTTTTCCAGCAACTTGCGTTCTGGCTTTTTGTACAAGTTTTTAATCTTGTTTAGAATGACATTTGCCATAGTTTTTTATTATTAATTAATTAATTTTAATCCCAAATTCTATGATTTTCCTCAACGCTTTCCATTCCATCATATTCACCAATCGTCCACTTAATATTATCTGGTATTTTTACAATTTTTAAATTAGCATATTTATCGTTAGCTTTTTCTTTTAATTTTTTTACAACTTTAACTAAATTTTTATCATCTCTTGGAATATCATTATCACGAAACCAACTATCTTCAACATAACTTCCATCTTTTTTTAATGGTTTTTTAGTATAATAAATAATATCATATTTACTATCTTTATCGCTTTCTTTTTTATAGAGTTTATATTTTTTATTGCCATAATCTAAATTACCATCTTTATCCCTGATATCAACAAATGGATATAATTTAAATCCTGACAATTTTGCATAAAGCATTATCGCTTCATGACTTAAACCAAAACCACCATAATATTTATTAATAACTATTTTTTGCATATTTTATTATAAATTATAAACTATAAATACTCGCCGCTAAAAAAAATACAACACTTAATACCATTAAACACAATAAAATTTTTTCGTAAGTTTTCATATATTTTTTAAATTAACTTTTGTTGTCTATTATTTTCTATTTGTGAATTAACAATTTTACCTTTATCATTAGACAATGGAACATTACCACCATAAAGTATCATCGGATTATCGGGAAACTTAAAAACTTTTTTCATTACTTTGCCATTAGCTTTCCATTTAACAGGATCAACAATAGCCTTACCTCTAGGTATTTCAATTTCTAACATAGAACTAGTTCTAATCGCCCTATCAACAATATTACCATTAAGATAAACATAAGTTCCGTATAGGGGTTTCTTTATTGTAATGGTGATTGTTTTCATTTAATATTCCACTTTTTATTAAATCTTTCTCTATTGACAGCACTAATTTCATGATGATTTTCAAATTTGCTAACAGTCAAATTGCCAATATGTTTCACCCGTATATTATGAGTGCGGTAACTCATATAACCTAACTGATAAACTCGTTCGTATAGATCCCTATCTTCTTTAAATAAAAATTCAAATTGCGGGTCAAAATAAAATCCATCCCGTTTAAATAATTCATCCAGCAAAGATTTTTTCATTAACCACGCACTTCCGAATTGCGCTTTCGATCCATATTGGCCAGCGTTTGTTTTCATGTCTATATCTTCTTTCTTGACATTCATTATCTCGGGAAATCTAATACCCGACTTTTCTAATGCTGGCATTGCCATACCGACTGGCGGTGTTAATAGTTGATTGAATACGTCTAAAAGTTCTTCAACAAATCCGTCCCAGCAAACAATATCATTATTCATATTTAAAATATATTCACCGGTAGCAACCGCTATACCTTGATTACAAGCCGGGCCATAACCTAAATTTTTTTTATTCTTAATTAATATGTCGGCTTGTTCCCAATACCAAGATGGTTTAAATCTAATATTATCATTATTAATATCATCATCGATTAAATCAGATCCATTATCTATCAAAATAAGTTGGTAAAGTTCTTTTGGAGTTACTTCTATAAAACGGTTTAAACACTCTGAAGCAATATAGAAGGTCTCTTGCCGTCCATATCTGCCATCGTGTCCTTCTTTTTTAAACCATGATGGAACCACCACTGATACTTTTGGTTGCATAATTTTTATTTAAATCTTTCATTATAAACTTCTTTCAATTTACTTTGCTTGGGATTTAAAATATAACATTCCAATTGTATAATGTAGCGATGAATTTCTTCTGGAACTTTAAATGATTGATATTTTCCATTTTTATTTTTTACAGAAATATAATAAGACATTTTTTATTTTAAAAAGTTATCCACACCCACATTCTTAATTATATTTTAATTTTACACCCACTTTAAACACTTGTCAAGTCTAAAATATCACTTCCATTAATATATTGATAGGGTTTTCAAGGTTGATAACTTTTGGTATAATGATTTTATCCTCATAAAAAATAAATCAAAACAAAAATGGAAAACATTAAAATGTTCGTTACGAAAGACATTTATTTAGCTACTACGCTAATTACTTTATCATTTCGTATGGAAGGCATTGATTTTCAGTATGAAGGCAATAAACCAAGACCGATTGGTTATTTCCAATTTGAAGACAGCGACGATCTAAGACGGGCTAAAGATGATTATTGGCAAGGAAGGTTGGCAATTGAGCCACGCACTTTCATTACCAATATGAGAGGCATAAAAGCCCAATTGGAAACCGTTTATAAAGCACCGTCCTACGGAGAAGATGATGGAAAAAATGTGTAGAAATTGTGGATAAACTATAAAAAAATATGAAAATCAATGAGATGCCAAAATTTATTATTTTAATTGATAAACCATTCAGTTCCATATATCTGGACGATTTTTTGGCATCTCATTGAGTCGTCTTTTTATGTGGGACTGAATGGTTTTTTAATTATATGAATCAATTAAAAATTATAAAAATTAGCCAAAAAACAAACGGTAGGTGTTTTTATTGTAATAGTTCTAACGCAAATGAAATAGATCATTTTACTTGTAGAAAAGAATATAATGAATATATAGAAGATTTAAAAAGACTTGATTTAATAAAAACAAAAGAAGATGAGGATAATTGTGAATTAAAAAATTTATTTATTTGTTGCAGTAAATGTAATAGAAAAAAGGGTAATAAGGATCCGGCAGAATTTATGGGTGGATATACTATATCGTGGAGCAGATATTATAGAGCTAACGCAAGAGTTGGATTAATGGAAAAATCTGAAAAAGTAAAAGGATGGTTTGTTTATTAATATATAAAAATATGGGAAAAAATAGAATGGTAGACACTAAATTTTGGGAAGATAATTATATATCAGATTTAACATCAAATCAGAAATATTTATTTTTGTATTTTCTAACTTGTCCAAGCAGTAACATAGCCGGAATTTATGAAATAACTATAAAAAAAATTAGCTTCGAAACAGGACTACCAAAAGGAGAAATTGAGGACATTTTAAAGCAATTTTCTGACGATAAAAAGATATATTATTTTGATGGTTGGGTATATCTAAAAAACTTTGAAAAGTATCAAGTTGAGAGAGGCAGTAGTAAGATTATCATTGGAGTTGACAACATTAAAAAAAAGTTGCCTAATAAAATTAAAGAAAAAATAGCTAATATTTCTGATAATATATCCTATGAATACCCTATGAAGGGTCATACATATCCACCGAACTATTCTGATTCTGATTCTGATTCTGATTCTGATATTTTATCTCCCCTACCCCTCTTTAAAAATAAAACCCATGCCCAACCTACTGGTAAAAATCGTTTTATACCCCCCACAGTAGAAATGGTCAGAGCATATTGTGACGAAAGAAAAAATACTATCGACCCAGAACAATTTATAGATTATTACGAATCCAACGGTTGGTTGGTTGGCAATAAAGGAAAAATGAAAAACTGGCAAGCGTCTGTTAGAACATGGGAAAGAAATAATAAAGTCAGTAATCAAAATTTAACTAATGACCAAAAAATAGAAAACCGTGGCAGAGAACTAATCAGGTTAAAAGGCGTGGTAGGCGCTTCGTTTGATTTTCAGGAAGAGTTTGGAGAGCAAGAATATTTAAAATATCGTGATAAGCTTTTTGAAGGAAATTAATTATGACCCCGCAACAAGAAACAATTTATAAAGCTGGCTTGGATTACATCAACCGTAATTTGTCTATTTTACCTACGGGCAAAAATAAACAACCGCTTGTTAGTTGGAAAATTTTTCAAACTACCAGATCCACTAAAAAAGATTTGGATTTTTGGATTAACTTTTTTCCCGATATGCAACTTGGCATAGTAACCGGAAAAATATCAAATCTTATCGTGGTCGATGTTGACGATCCGAATATGGATTTATCTTGGTTGCCTGAAACAGCGATAATAAAAACTGGATCCGGTGGATTTCACTACTACTACCAGTACGTGAATGGTTTTAGTAATAAAGTTAGAATTAAAGAAAAAATTGATATTAGATCAGACGCTGGTTTTGTAGTCGCTCCTCCGAGTTTTAACGAAAAGGGTCAATATATAATTTTAAAGCCAATGAAATGTCAACCGTTTCCAATCCATCTTTTCCAAGAAACAACAGAAAAAAATTATACTGCAGTTCAAACTTCATACCCTGGTTATGGTGAAGGGCAGAGAAATGATGAGATGACAAAATTCGTGGGACACATTCTCGCTAAAGTTCATCCGTCCGAATGGGAAAGTTTGGCGTGGACAACAATTTGTAACGCCAATGAAAAAAATAATCCGCCCTTGTCGACCAATGAACTTAGAATAATTTTTTCTAGTATCGTTTCTCGTGAAAGAAATAATTCTGCTGATCGGTGGTATAAAAAAACGGAAGTAAAAATTCCGCAGACTGTTCGTCTAAAAGTTAAAGAAAATTATAAAGATCGTTATACTTGGGGGACACGAGGGTTGGATACTTCATTGGCAGTAATAAAGCGTGGTAATTTTATTATTTTGGCGGCGAAAAGGAGTAGTGGAAAATCAACATGGTCGTTTGATATGGCTTGCAAGAATGCTTTGCTTGGTCATCGAGTTTTATATATTTCTTTGGAAATGGAAGAAAATTCTATCAAAGAAGATTTTGCTCGCAAATATGCTGGTATAACCGTTGAAGAAGAATACGATTATGCTATTCCAGAAAATAAACAAAAATCTTTTGAGAAAAAAATTGCGGAAATAAATGCTATTAGCAATTTATTTTTTCGTGGTATGAGGCGTGGGTCAAGCGTGAAGTGGGAAGCGATCGTGGAATTGATAAATGAGTTTGATGATTTAGATTTAATTTTTATTGACAACCTGGATTTGATTGAAGGAGATTTAAGAGAAAATGATTTGGAACGGCAGAAGCGAGTAACAAAAAATATTATGTCGTTGACGGCGGAGAAAAAAATTCCGATTATTTTAATTCATCATCATCGTAAAAGTCAAACTAACGGAAAAGATTATGGTGCGGATGAATTAGCTGGCTCTGGAAAAATTGGAGACAATGCTGATATAATTTTAAAGATTACCAGGAATACAACTCCTGATGCAGTTTACCCTGATAAATATCGTTCAAGAATTTTTCAACAGAAAGGCAGAGGATATTCTGAAACTTCTAGAATTGTTTATTTCATTCGTGGAACTTTTGTTGACGAAGCACCGCAGTTGGATCAATATGACGGTTATACCGCATCGCTTTATGAAACTGGAAATATGATTGGAGAACCAGAAATTGTGGTAGAGGAAAATTTAGAAGAAAATACAGCCGAGCAAAAGCCGTTTTTTTGGCAAAAAGATTAGCTAGTGCTACCTTGATACCTTTTTTGCTTTAAAAACGCTGTAATTCGCTTCTAGGTGGCAAAAAATGCCCATACAGATGGTCGACGATGATAACAATTAATCAATTTTTAATAGTAAATGATTTTATGGCATTAAATCATACTAAAATAGACTGGCCAAAATTAGATTATACTTTTAATCCAATTATAGGATGCCAGCGGGCATGCAGTTATTGTTACGGCCGCCGTTTGAACGATCGTTTTAAATGGATTAGCGATTGGAAAAAGCCAGAATTTTTTCCCGAGCGATTAGAACAATTTAAAAAAGATTTAATGCGGTTGAAAAAGCCGAGTAAATTTTTTATTGGATCGATGTCTGATATTTTCGGAAAAAATATTCCCGATGATTGGATTGTAAAAATTTTAGGGATAACAAATAATTTTACCAATCATCAATTTATGTATCTAACAAAAAATCCGGAACGTTATTTGAATTATAGATTTTTTGATAACACTTGGTTGGGCATAACGATTGATAAAATTTATAATGACACGAATACTAAAATAAATATTTTACATACTTTAAAAATTGGCGGTAATAAAACTTTTATTAGTTTTGAACCGTTGCTTGGAAATGTGGCACAATTATTTGATCCGAAAAATTCAGTTAGTTTACAAATGCAAAAAATTGATTTGTTAATTGTTGGAGCGCAAACTGGTGTAGATACGGTTATTCCCAAGAAGGAATGGATACAAGCAATTAAGCATCCGAATATTCATTATAAAAATAATATTTTAAAGTATGTGTAATAATATAAATAAGGAAAAAATATATTGGATAGATGATGATGGTAATTTTCATCCTTTTATTTTAGGAGATAATATTTCACATTTTAAATGTATCGTTGTAAAATCTTTAATGACATTAAATGAAATAAAATTATTATATGGCGACAAATATAAAATAAAATTTAATTATTCACTTGACAAGTAAATATAAAAAGTATATAATTAAATAGTAATGTTTTTGTTTATTAAAAATTACACAATGTCCGTAACCATTCTGCTCGTGCGTGGAATGGCGCAAGGAAGACAATTACTCCTAGCAACCGAAATTGGGTTAAGTAGGCTGTATAGGCATAAACAGCCGTATTCTGAGTTTCACGAGACAATATGAATCCGAGAGCGAGCTTCACCATGGCGTAAGCCTTGCTGGAGAAACGCCGATGACCCTATTGCTGGAATCTGCCAAGCTAGCATTGTGTAATTTTTAGTAAATAATATAAAATTTATGAAAATAGCATTTGATATAGATGATTGTTTAATCGTTCCTAGCGTGGCTACCGGATTAGATAGAGATACTCCTAATTATGAAACTATAAATTTATACCATTGGTTTCAACGGCAGGGACATGAAATGATATTGTGGAGCGGATCGGGAATTGATTGGGCAAAAACATGGGGTGATAAATTAGGTCTTATTCCCTTTATCGTTAGAATGAAAAAAAAATCAGATGATATTGATATTGCTTTTGATGATATGGATGTAGATCTTGGGAAGGTAAATGTTAGAGTAAAAAGAATTAATAATAGTATTAGCAGAAATGATTGGAATAAAAATAAGAAATTAAATTAAAATAGTATGTCATTAGAACAAATTTTAGTTGCCTACAAAATTGGGACAATAAATTTAGAGGAATGTATTATCGCTTTAAAACCTTTTTTAAAGGAAGTTAAATATATACAAGGTAATAGTTAGCCATTAAGTATAGATTTAATAATTAAATATAAAAGTATGATTATTGCAATCGTTTTAGCGTTAGGAGTGATAATAGGGTTGCTTTTAATGATTTGTATTTTACTTAACCATATAGAAGAAAATTTAAGAATGTAAATTTATGATTGAAGTTAATACAACTAAACATCAAGACAATTTAGTAGTTGAACTATCTGGAGCTTTTACTATTCCTTATAAAGGTTCTAGTAAATGGCTTGAAGAATTATTGGAACTTATTGATGAAAAATCTATTTAGCCCTTGCCTTAACTAAAGACTAATTAACTCTTAATTATACTTAAAATAAATATATGAATATAATGCTTGGTAATTTACAATTAAAAGAAGTTGTTAATGAAGAATATTTAGAAAAGATAGAAAATTTTTTAAAGGATAATGGATATAAGCTGGAAAATAAATGTGATAATGTAAAAAATAAAGAAGGCAATTATCATATTTACGACTTACCAAGAGTTATCGTGGTTTGTGGAGAGCAAAAACATAATGAGCTTATAGATTTTTTGAAGAAAGAAGATTTAGTTGGTAAAGGATTTAAAGGAACTTTAGGATTATCTTATTGTGATTTAATTAATTAACTAAGAGAAAATATATGGATTATATAGAAGTTATATTTTGGTCAACTTTAGGTTATTTTTTTGGTTGGGCAGCCAGTAGTTATAGTAAATCATATATTATAAAAAATAAAGAATACAGGTGTGAATGTTTTGGCTGGGTAGAAAATTTTGAAAACAATGGACAATTAAAAGAATACTTATTTAGTTATTGTCCGTATTGTGGCAAAGAACTGAAAACTAAGGAAAAAATTTAATTAACTAAGAAAAAATATATGGACACAGAAACAAATAATTGGAATTGTGAAAAATGCGGTAAAAAAGTTAATCCAAGTGAAGAACACATTTGCGGAAAGCAAACCCAGCCTGACGATTTTACTAATAAGGTGTTAGATAAAAAGTGGACTGAAAGATTTTATGCTTTATATCGAGATGGAAGAAAAAATCATAAAGCACCGCAAGATTATATTGATTATTTTAAGGCAAGAGAATTTTTATCAAACGAAATTACCCAAGCCAAGCAACAGACTAGGGAAGAATTTAAAGAGGAGATTAAAAATAACATTGGCTTTTTGAGGCAATGGCTTAATGAAAAGCCAACAGATAGATTAGTTAAAAATGAGGATATTGAAAAATGGTTATTTAAATAATAAATTATATGTCTAAACCTAATAACGATAAATTTGCTAAACAAATATTATTTCTTTGGGGAGAATATATACAATATGTTGTTAGTAGAAATTATAATGATAACGATTTTACCTTTGATA
>Ga0172381_10006732_pt1 | contig 11480 bp, 10 predicted proteins | sample Leawel6488metaG_FD_119754 | JGI IMG/M metagenome (GOLD analysis project Ga0172381, IMG submission 119754) | Leachate microbial communities from a municipal landfill in Southern Ontario, Canada - Leachate well 64-88 metaG | ecosystem: Engineered > Solid waste > Landfill > Unclassified | place... | reverse complement strand
ATCAATTAATGTTTAAAACAGTGGCACAGCATGATCCGCGCGGAATAGAATATTTTGCAAAAATGCCGCATGTTGATCAAAATCCAACGCATGGTTTATGGTGGGAATATGCAGGCAAACCATTTGATAAAGATGTTTTTGACCGCGTTACCAAAGATGCGTTTTTCCAAAAAACCGCATGGAAGCATGCACAAGCACAAAATCCAACACAGGGCAGCTTTGCGGACGCAATGATAAAAATGTATAAATAAAGGGTGTTATATGAAGGGTTTTACTTTTCTTGAAAAATTAAGATTTATTGTTAGCGGGCATTTGCTGGCGCCAATTTGGTGGTCGCGTTTCAGACGTCGGGCGTGGCGCAGTCATATTATATATAAAATAATAGAAAAGCATTGCTTGCCTTATTTATCAGTTGTTGAAAATTTGGAAGAACAAGAAGTTATCCAAGACGATGAAAATGAAAAAATTTATTCTTTGTGGGCATGGAATAAAAAACCAGAATTGGTAGACGCTTGTTTTCGCAGTATGAAACGTCATTGCAAACAAGATTTGATTGTCTTGGATGAAAAGACTTTATTTGATTATATGGATTTACCAGATTTTATTATGGATAAGCGCAGCCAGGGAAAAATTGGTAATGCGCATTTTTCAGATATCGCGCGCGTTGAATTATTATTTAATCATGGCGGATTCTGGATGGATTCCACATTATTTGTAACAGCAAAAATTCCACAAGACATTGTAGACCAAGATTTATTTATGTATTTATGGAAAAAGCCATCAGATTTTTCATACGGATTTATTCAAAATTGTTTTATTCGCGCACGTAAAGGTTCTTATTTAATGCAGGCATGGCGCGCGGTTATACATGAATATTGGAAAAATGAAGATACCGCAATGGATTATTTTATACATCAAATTTTATTTAAAATATTAGTTAAAAATGATCCACGCGCTGAAAAATACTTTAATGAAATGTTACATATTGACCAAGGTCCAACACATGGACTGTGGCCACATCACAAGGATGAATTTGTTAAGGAATTATTTGATGAATTAACATCAAAAGTTTTTTTTCAAAAAACCAGATATGCGGATACCGCAGAAATAATAGATGGCAGTTTTGCCGATGTAATAATAAAAGTATAAAGGGTTTAAATGTCAAAAATATCTGTAATTATACCAGTGCTGAACGCAGAACAATATCTGCGCAGATGTTTGGACAGCTTGACTGCCCAGACATTTACAGATTGGCAAGCCATATGTATAAATGATGGCAGTACAGATAACAGCAATAAAATCTTGAAAGAATATTGTACATCAGATAAAAGAATAACTGTAATAAATCATCAGAAAAATATGGGTGTGTCCGCCGCCAGAAATGAAGGCATTTCAGTTGCGACGGGTCAATATATTCATTTTTTTGACGCAGATGATTTTTTTGACGCAGATTATTATGAAAAAATGTTTACAGCGGCCAGTTATAATAATGCTGATATGGTATGCAGTGGTTTTGCCAGTAATGTTAAATATACGAATGGGTTGCGGTATTCAAAACAAAAAATGTTGAATAATGTGCCAGAAAAAATAAAAAAAACAAATGCTTTGGTGGACAGTTATATTTGGAGATATTTGTTCAAAAAATCATTCATAGTTAAAAATAAATTATCATTTGATAAAAAATTAATTTCACAAGAAGATGTAAAATTTTTATTACAGGCAATACTGGTTTCAAATTGGATAATAATTGTTCCGAAAACAAAATATCATTATGTTTATAATCAAACGTCTGCATTGAATAACAAAACAGCCAAACAGTATAATAAAATAAAAAAAGATTATTATGCCGGTAAAGAATTCAGAAAAGATTTTTCCAAACAAAATAAATTAATGTTGTTATGGCGAACAAGAAAATTAAAAAAAATACCAATGATTGGTAATTTATTTTAATAAACAAAAGGTAAATATTATGCCAAAAATTTCAATTATAATTCCAGTTTGGAATGTTGAAAAATATCTGCGCAGATGTTTGGACAGTGTGTTATCACAAACACTTACAGACTGGCAGGCAATATGCGTTAATGATTGCAGCCCGGATAATTCACAAAAAATACTGGATGAATATGCATCGCGTGATAAACGATTTGTTTTATTAAAACACAAAGAAAATTCTGGGCTGTCTGCATCACGTAATACAGCGATGCAGGTTGCAACCGGTGATTATATTATGTATCTGGATTCGGACGATTTTATTCATCCACAGACAATGGAAATTGCATATACTTTGGCAATGCGGGATGGTTCAGACATTGTATCTTATACTTATGATAGAAATTACAGGCCACAATTAATGGTGCGAAAAAAGTTGGGATTGGGAATAGATAATGCAATGCCAGGTGGTATAAAAAAGAAATATAAATTAAATCGCATTAAAAGCTTTGTCACAGATAATATATTTGCACATGTGACCGAAAGATCACATAATAATATCAAGTGGGCAATTAAACATTGTCAGGTTTGGAAGTTTTTAATTAAACGCGAATTTCTGGATGGGCTGAATTTTATTCCAGGAATTGTTTATGAAGATTTGCCTTGGTGGTCGGCAGTGTTGTTGCGTCACCCACGTACAACAATTACAAATTTGCCATTGTATTTTTATTTTCCAAATTTTGAAACATCAATTTTATTGTCATTCAAGGAGTTGCGTAAATTAACAGACAGAAATACAGGTATTATGGAAAGTTTTGTTTTATATCATGACCAGGCTTCCGCGCGCGAAATGGATATTTGGCAACGTGAATTTATGTGGCAGTTTATTATTCATTCTTTTCGCGAAATTGGCGGGTTGGACGAAAATGATAAAATTCCAGTAAAAAAACAATTTATAAAAATGAATAATTTGGGCATGTTGGATGCGCCATTTTCCAAGCGGACACTTAAATATCAAAGCAGAATACGTGAATTTATAAATAATTAAAAAATCGGCATACGCCGTTTTTTAATACAAAGTTAAATATTTAAATACCGATTTTTTTAAATCTGCTGGGGATTTTAACAACTAATTTTAATCCAAGCATTGCCGGTTTATTCAAATCATATATTGGACGAAATATTGTTTGTAATACACGTGCAATTTTTATAAATGATTCGTTCAAAGTTTTTTTGTTTGTGATTATGTTTATTGTTCTGGCCCGTTTATTCAAGTGTTTTTTCCACGAAGCATTTCTGTCGCTGATTTTATTTTTTATCATATTAAAATCAACGCTGCCAAAATGTAATAAATACAGGTTTTTATCTATATTAAAATTATGCCCTTTGACACTGTGAAAACCACTGCCCCAGGTTGCCGGTTTGAATAAAATAACAGGTTTAGTATAACGAGTAGAAAGCAATGCATAATTACGACCTGACAGAAATGGTTTTGATATATCCAGTTCTTTTTCTGTGTTTAAATTTTGACCAACGTCCAGTCCCAACCCAGATAATGAAGTTTTGTTTTTTATGTCTGATAAATAATTTGCCAATGATTGTTTTGTGTTCGGGTCCAAAATTAAAAATTCATCGCAATCACAACCAATTATTATATCATATCCATTTCGGAATAATTTTTGCGCCAGTTTGGATAAAAGTAAAATCCTGGTTTTATCCCCATGATGAACATCTTGTTCTTTGTGTACAAGTTTTTCAATATTTACATTTTCTGAATTTCTTGGAATTTTTTGGTCACTGCCGTCAAGATATATATACAAATTTTCTTTTCCAAATTGCGAACCATAATAAGCAATCCACCGACCTAGAAAAAAGTCGTCATTTCGGGCCATTGTAATTACAGCAATGCGTTTAGTCATTTATATTCCTTCTATAAATACTTTTTGAATTACGTGTTTAATATTGCGATGTACAATTTTAAAAGGATTTTTTGTTAGCATATATTTAATATATTTTTCGCCGTAAACGCGGTTAGCATTTTTTAATATGGCATCCTTGGTGTCTAAATTCACATGGTTTAATACATACTGCATTTGACCACCCAATGCGCCATTTTTTCGGGCAAAGGACAGCTTTTTCATAAAAGGCATACCAAGTTTGTATAATTTTTTTATATTGTTATATACACCACGCCCAGAAACAATATATGCGCCTGAAAAAGAAAAATTGTTTTTAATAAGCATTTTTGTAAATCCATGTTCATAAACCCATGCGATCAATCCTTTGCCAGATAATTTTTTAATAGAGGTTATGAAAGAATCAAAAGAATCAGATAAAAATACTTTTTTATTCATACCCAAAAACCAAGATTGTAAATGTGGTTCTTTCTTATGCTTTTTAAATACCATACCTGATGCATCACGTCCATTTGATTCTAACTTTGTTAAAATTGGTTGAATGGGATGCAATGGACCATACATAGAATCGTTTACCAAATATAACCAGTCATAATTTTTTAAAATATTTTTTTCTTTGGCAATAATATATCCACGTTTATAGCTGCCAAAATCGTATTCGCCATGTCGGTGCGCCGATGAATAGATTGTAAAGGGTTTTACCTTTGCAAGTTGTTTTTCATCTGCATCACTGTCCATATAAAATATTACATCGCCAATTTTAGACAAAGCGCGCACGTACATTATTACAGATTCATCAATGATGCAGTCGTTATCATAACCTGCAAAAACAAATAAGCGTTTATTCATTATTATTTGCGTGTTTTTTTCCGAATATTTGTATCCAATTCTTTTTTACGCAATCTGATTGTATCTGGTGTTACTTCTACCAATTCATCATCTTGAATATATGATAATGCTTCTTCCAAAGTAATTCTGCGAGGAGGCGCCAAAAATAATTTTTCATCAGCACTGCTGGTACGCATATTTGTAAGTTCTTTACCCTTAATCGGATTTACTTCTAAATCGCTTTCTTTGGTGTGTTCACCGATAATCATACCGTTATAAACCAATGTTTGTGGTCCAATAAATAATGTTCCGCGTGGTTCCAAATTATGCAATGCATATGTTGCCGCCGCGCCATTTTCCATTGATACCAAAACGCCCGGACGATATTGATCAATTGGCCCACGATAAAGGGTATATTCAGAAAATATTCTGTTCATAACGCCTGTACCACGTGTGTCGGTTCTAAATTCTGATAAATAACCAATCATACCGCGACTGGGCGCTGAAAATACAATGCGTGTTTTGTCAGCGCCAGATGGTTTCATTTCTGTAATTGTTCCTTTGCGCTTGGTCATTTTTTCAATAACCGTGCCAGAAAATTCATCATCAACGTCAATAACAACTTCTTCTATTGGTTCTAATTTATCACCGTTTTCATTTGTTTGCATAACAACCCTGGGGCGCGATACGGATAATTCAAATCCTTCGCGACGCATTGTTTCAATCAGTATTCCCAATTGTAATTCGCCACGACCAGATACTTCAAATGATTCATTATTTGCACTTTGGGTTACTTTTAATGCAATGTTTGTTTCGGCTTCTTTTAATAATCTGTCACCAATCATACGGCTGGTTAATTTTTTACCACCACTGCGTCCGGCAAGCGGGGAAGTGTTTACAAAAAATGTCATAGTAAGTGTTGGTGGATCAATTGGAATTGCAGGTATTGCCTGGGTTACTGATAAATCACATAATGTATCGGCAACAGTTGCCTTGGAAAAACCGGCGATAACAACAATGTCACCTGCGCTTGCAGATTCCAAAGTCACTTTTTCAACGCCACGATGTTCAATAATTTTTGTGATTCTGGCCTGTTCAATAACTTCACCTTGCATATTTAATGCTTTTACAGGTTGTCCAATTTTTACTGTGCCGGATTCAATTTTACCAGTCAGTATTCGGCCTACATATGGATCGGCCTCTAATGTAGTGGCAAGCATTGTAAATGGTGCATCCAATTGGCAACGTGCGCCTTCGCAATCTGGGGCAGGAACATGGTCAATAATTAATTGAAACAGTGGTGTTAAATCGTCATGTTCATCGTTCAGTTCACGGACTGCCCAACCATCACGACCAACAGAATATAAATATGGAAAATCCAGCTGTGAATCAGTTGCGCCCAATTTATCAAATAAATCAAATGTTTCACTTAATACTTCATCTGGACGTGCATCACTGCGGTCAATTTTATTTATACATACAATTGGACGAAGTCCCAGTTTTAAAGCTTTGCTTAATACGAATTTTGTTTGAGGCAGTGGGCCTTCGGAAGAATCAACTAATAATACAACGCCATCAACCATTGATAAAATACGTTCTACTTCGCCACCAAAATCGGCATGACCCGGGGTGTCCACAATATTTATTTTATAATCTTTCCATATAACAGAAGTCGGTTTTGCAGAAATTGTGATACCACGTTCACGTTCTAAATCGCCACTGTCCATAACGCGGTCACTGACCTTTTCATTTTCACGAAAAGTTCCAGCTTGTTTTAACATATTATCAACCAATGTTGTTTTTCCATGGTCAACGTGCGCGATAATTGCAATATTTCTAATTTTCAATGTTTTACCTTTTTTGTATAATTTTTTAATTATATACTATAAATTCTGGGCTTTCAAGTAATTGGAATAAATAAAAACAGGTTTTCGCCGGTTTTAATTTGTTCTGATATTTTCTGTTTAATTTTATTATCAAGATAGTATCCAATAGTCAAACCAATCCCAATCAAAAAAGTGTAATATGCAACATCTTTGAAGATAAAATATATTTTTGCGGATTTATTTAATTCTGACATTTTTTATTTTCCTCCGATTTTTGTGCGCCCACCCATCAGTGGTTGCAGTTTTTTTGGTATATTTACACTTCCATCCGCATTTTGATGGTTCTCTATTATTGGCACAATTACGCGTGGCAGTGCAATTCCAGTACTATTTAATGTCGCAACAAATTTAACTTCGTTGCTACCGTTTTCGCGATAACGGGTATTTGTTCTGCGCGCCTGGAATGTTCCGATGCTGCTGCAACTGCCTAATTCGCGATATGCACCTTCGCTTGGGACCCAGGCTTCTATATCATTCATTTTAACCTTGTTAAATCCCATATCCCCAGTTGAATTTGCAATAACACGATATGGTAATTCAAAATCTTCTATAACTTCGCACAGGTTATTTAATAATAATTCGTGCATTTCATCGCTTTGTTCTGGCTTGCAAAATACGTATTGTTCAACCTTGTGAAATTCATGAATACGAACCAAGCCACGTGTGTCGCGCCCGGCCGCGCCAGCCTCTTTGCGAAAGCATTCACTGTGTCCAGCATATTTAATTGGTAATGCATCTTCATTTAAAATTTCATCAGCGTGCAAAGAATTTAAAACAACTTCTGCAGTGCCAGCCAAACATCTGTCAGTACCTTCCAACATAAATACATCGCCCGCCATTATTGACATATCTGCGCCAATAAAATGACCGGCATTAAAAATGGTCTCTGGTTTTGTAATTGCTGGTACCTGTACAAAAACGAACCCTTTTGAAATTAATTTTTGAATTACAAATGTCTGTATTGCTAAATCTAACTCAGCGGCTTCGCCCATAAGACAATAAATTCTGCTGCCGCAAAGTTCGGCAATTTTTTCTGGTGCCCACCAATTATTTAAATCAAGTAAATCCCATTGTGTGCGCATATCAAAATCAAATTTTGGAAGGGCGCCAGCTTTTTTAATTTCTGTATTTGAATTTTCATCAGCGCCAATTGGTGCATTTTCATCAGGGATTTGTGGAACGCGATGTAGCAAGTCGTTCAAAAGCGTTTCTTTTTCAGCAAGCTGTGCCATATCTGTTGCAATTTCTTCGCTGATTTTTTTTGATTCTGCAATCAGTGCTGATTTATCGACCGTCGTTGGAATTTGCTGTGATATTTTATTTTTTTCTGCTGTTTTATTTTGTGTTATCGTTTTAAGACACCGAACGTCCGTATCCAATTTCAATATTTTATCAATATTGTCATCAAACCCTTTGACCTTGCAGGCGTTTTTCACGACGTCTGGATTTTCACGAATAAATTTTATGTCTAACATTGTTTTGACCTTTTTATAATTTTAAATTTGTTGTAATTATATATTGCGCGATAAAAATCGCAAATGAAAATTAGTACCCACAAGGGGATGATGAAAATGAATAAGAAAGATATATAAATTTTTTCATAACCATTTTATTGTATATTTAATTTGCGCGAAAATCAATAAATAAAAAATGCACAAGAATTATGCATTTACATTTGTACAATTTTCTTTTCTTCTTCTATTTCCAAATCGTCTTTGAATAATGTCGGTTCTGTTTGAACGCGTTCAAAGCTTTTTACAAATAAATAATCAGACAGTCTGTTCAGAAATTGTATTACTGGCGTCACGTTCATTCCATAGCGTTCTATTTCAGGTAATTCACGTTCATATTCTGAAAATTCAACAACGCGTCTTTCCGCACGGCGACATATTGCGCGCGCCATAGATACATATCCGCGTGGGTTTACAAAAAATGGTGGAATTGCATTATTATGGCTGGTTACATAGTCTTCCAGCATCCATATTTGTTTTGACAGGGTTTTTTCATCAATTTCTTTATAATAAAAATATCCCATTAATTCGGACAAAAAGCTTTGTATACCATCAAATTTATCGCCAGATAAACCCAGGGCGCAATTTAATTCATCAATTTCACCCAGAATTTTAATAACAGGGTGTGATTTACTGGCAATCCGATTAGGATTTAATTGTGTCATGCCACGATCGCCAGTTTTTGTTGTAACCAATGCCATTTCAAACTCTCCCCTTTGAATTTATGTTAATTCACACCCACCGCCGCCACATGCAACTGATGCGCCAAAGTCAACAAAGTTCTTTTCTTCTTCAATTCTTTCCAAGTGTAATTCGCCACGTATTTTTGCAGTAAATTCTTTGTATACATCTTCGTTTGTATCTTCAAACGGTGCCTGTCTGTAATTAGAATCTGAATAAGGCAGTAATGAAATACCAGTATATTTGTTCCGATTTTCCCACATCCATTCACGCACTTCGTCCCATTCATGATTTTTTACATTACATGTACAAGATACATTATTATAATTTTCGCCAGTGATATGCCCAGGCATGACCCAATTTTCAAATATGTATTTTACGCGTTCCAAAAATTCTATGGCTGTTTCATTACGACGTGTAACCGCGCCATCTGGTGCCTTGATAACCAATGATATTACACCATTTTTTTCTGGGTTTAATTCTTCGTCTTCAACCAGTTCTGGGAAATTTTCAACCATATAATTATATAATGGTTCCATTTTGTTTACACGCAATCTGCGTATATAATGTTTTGCATGCCATGGGTGTATACCACTGGATGTGCCCAGAACCAATGATCCAGTGCCATCAGGTTTAACAGTTGTTAATCTGTCGGCTGTATCAATACCAATCTTTTTTGCAATATCTGTATTTGCATGTTTTACAGCCGCAGCAGATTTTTTAAAGTCTAATTTTGTTAAATCTGGATGCGCCGCAATACCGGTCAGTGATACACCAATCAGTGCCATGTCTTCGGCATTGGTTTTCCATTGTGAGTCTATGTATGTAAAGTTTGTATATGACGCCTGTAATGTTCCAAGAACAGATGCATAATATGCGCGTTGTTCAAAATCTTCTTGGGATTCAACACTGCCCAGATTTACAGACGTTAAATTACAAAATCCCATAGATGGCATAGATATTTCACAACATGGATTTACCAACCATTCATCGCTGTTCGTCCAAACAATTCCAGGTTCGCCACAACCACTGCGTTCGCATTGTGAAAATATTTTATCAAAGTCTTCACGTGAAACATTGTTTCTGTCAAATTGAACCGAGTTGTTTGATAATGCGCGCTGTGGGTTTTTTTCCCACCAATTGCCTTCTTTGGCATGCAGCATTAAATCGTCTTCTTTATCAAATAAACATATCATAGAACTGCGACGAACACCGCCGGCCAAAACAGATTCTGATATAAAGCAACAAATGTCATAGCAATCCAAAGAATTCAATTTGTTTGCCCCATCTGATATTTTTTTATCCAATAAGTTTTTAATGTTTTTAAGGGTTATTTGTAACGGAACAGGCCCCGGCGCCGAACACATGCTGGATTTAATCAGCGCGCCCTTTGGACGTATTGACGACAGATCAAATTCAATATCATCGCCAGTTATAAAATAAGCATTCATTAATTCTTTGGTGCAATCTGCCCAACCTTCGATAGAATCTTCGGGGGTAAATATTTTTATTTTGCCATTTCTTGGTACAAATTCTGGCAGTTTAGAAATAAAAATCTCACGTACGGAGAAACCAACCCCACAACCGCATAATAACAAATAAAATAAATCTGAAAATGCATTAATTGTATCAATTCCAATAACGCTGCAATTATACATACGTGCATTGTTTTTATTTACTGCGTCACCACCAAATTGCATTGATCGCATAGATGGTAAAATTTTCTTGTCTAAAACCAATTCATACGCGCGCTCAATGTCTTGGGCGGCCGCTGGGAATTTATCCATATGCATTTTTTTATTACGCGCAACGGTTTCAACCCACGTTTCGCGACGTTTTTTGTCCGGCATATATTTTGAATACTTCATATAATAAGTTAAATCAGATAAAAGTTTTAATGATTCGTTCATTTTTTACCCTTAATACGTTGTTTTACCTGTTTTTTATGTATAAATAAAATCAATAGGTAGTAATATTTTTGTTGTCTTAACACAATATATAGTATTTTTCGCGTAGAGCTTTAAAAAAATTTATTAAATTTTAATAAATTCCACTTGACTTATAATATGTGGCGGATTATTAGTATTTTTTTAGGCAACGAATCATAGGAATTTAATACAAAAAAATACTTTGTGTTGTAAAAATAAAGAAATACATTTTTGGCGTTTTTATAAAATAAAAAAAATGTACTTTTATACTTTATTTTTATATGTTATGGTTAAAATCCGATATAAGTAAAAATAAAAATTATAAATGGAGATATAGCTTATGTACGATATTATTATTTTAGGTTCTGGCCCAGCCGGATTTACGGCTGCGATTTACACTTCGCGCGCATCAAAAAAAACACTTATTTTGGGTGGGCATACATTGGGTGGACAAATAAGTGGTATCGCAAGTTTGGAAAATTATCCTGGTTGGGAAGGGTCTGGTTTGGATCTGGCAAAGTTTATGCAAGCGCAAGCCGAAACTTTTGGGACAGAAGTCGTTTTTGCAGATGCACAAAAAGTATCAGGTGATGCAGATTCTGGTTTTACAGTTATAGCAGACGATGGCAAGGAATATAAATCCAAAGTTGTTATTATTGGCACCGGCGCCAGCCCAAAAAAATTAGAAATATCAGGCGTCAAAGAATTTTTTGGACGTGGGGTATCATATTGCGCAACATGCGATGGATTTTTTTATACAGATAAAACAGTATTGGTTATTGGTGGCGGTAATTCTTCATT
>Ga0172381_10006730_pt1 | contig 11482 bp, 11 predicted proteins | sample Leawel6488metaG_FD_119754 | JGI IMG/M metagenome (GOLD analysis project Ga0172381, IMG submission 119754) | Leachate microbial communities from a municipal landfill in Southern Ontario, Canada - Leachate well 64-88 metaG | ecosystem: Engineered > Solid waste > Landfill > Unclassified | place... | reverse complement strand
TATATTATAATAGTGAATAAGAAGGTAAGCTATATACCTTAATATAAATATAGCATGTATTGAAAGGAAGTTGTAATATGAGATATCAGGTAATTGCAGACTTAAACGAAAGAACTATTAAAATTTTGGATTTGCAAAACAAAAGAGCTACTTACATAGTACAAAGAGACGAAACACCAGGAGAATATTTGTACTATGTAAGTAATAATGAGTCCATCGAAATTCCGGTTGATACATTATGGCACGAGTTTAAAAATGAAAAAGGTAATGATTGTATAGCATTTAGCCTTTATAGTAAACCTGTTGTTTATAATGAACATAAAGATTTATATGATTACGGTAATTTCAACTTCGATATTACAATTGATTTATGGAAAATATACTGTGTTCACTATTCTACTGAATTCTAAGAATATATAAAAATAATTTTAAGGGTAAGCATTAAGCTTACCCTTATTTTTTTTTGTTTACAATTAATCGGTAGAAATTCAGATGGCCATTATTACGGCCATCCGAATAGTTTCTACAAAAGGAGATATATTAATATGAATACAGACTAGAGGTATTAGCAGATGCAACAGGCTGCATTGATGTCTGTGGAAGTCCTGATACTGCACCTGGAAGATTAGAGTAATCAACACTACCACCGAATGAATTTGTTCTGTCACGAAGTGCATTAACACCCTTGTATGCAGCTCTCCAAGAGTTAACCTCAGTATACAAATCATTTGTTTCGTCATTCATCATTTCGAGGAATGTCTTAGCACAAAGGTCAACCATGTTAGAGCTTACCATGAATGTATTAAGTTCAATAGTAATATCCTTAAACTCAATTGTACCCTTTTCTGAGTTGTAGATTGAGTAATCTGCCTTAGTAGGCTGGCAATTACAAAGCAGGAATGCTTGCTCAAGCTGTGTAAATGTATTATCAGTTACACCATAGAGATAAGTCCAGCACTCTTTATCATATCCAGCTTCACCAGCAATAGATGAATGATTAAGATAACCATTATATCTCTTAACCTGAGTATACGGGTCTTTGATACCTCTGAGGTATGCAGTATGAACCTTAGTCATAAGGCCACCAGACTTTTCCTTATATCTTAGAGATACAGTAGTACCAGCCTGACGTACAACCTTAGTGATAACATTAATTTCAGTGATACCATTAGAAATCTGTTGGGTTTCTGTGGTCATATCATCAATATTATCGATACCAAGGAATTCACACTCAATTACTTTCTGGTAGCTCTGGAGCAGACTATCAAAGCCTGCATCCTGTTCTGCCATTACCGTAAGCATCTTAGGTCTGGTTACTGTTATAAGAAACGAATAACCAGACTCGTAGTTATCAAACTGTGCGAGATTAGAGAAGTCTGTAACTCCCTTAAGAAGATTATAGTTCATAAGATTCTTTGGAATCTTTAAGAACTGGTACATATTAGCACCTTTTACAACGTTATCAGCCATATTCTATGTCATCCTCCTTATTAAAATATTGATCCGTCATTTTCAAGTTCGTAAATCTTGAAATACTCATGACGAATAAAGTCTTTAAACATAACCTTGATTGAAGCATAGAATACTTTCTTCTGAACCATTTTCTTATCTTCAATGTACTCGAACTGAAGTACCTTAAACTTGCCACCAAATTTATCAAGTACTTCTTGAACATCCTTCTTATAGTTCTGAAGGTCTTCCTGTGTAAGGAATGAGTAACGAATCTTAGGACATCTACGTCTGATTGCTCTCATAACTTCTTGTACAGCAAGCACATTATGGATATAACAGAATTCAGTTTCTGATGTAATAGCTGTCCAGTCTGATTCAAGAACAAGAAGTCCATCTTCAAGACCAGCATAGTTAATACGATTATCGTCAAGGTCTTCCTTATCATTTACTCCAGGCTTTACTCTAGGAATAAAGTTTACAGTACCCTCAACTGCATCGTTAAGAACCATACCATATAGCTGACCACATACAGGTCTATCTGAACCATTAATAAAATGCTTAGGAAGCAATTTAGATAGCGTATAGCAGATAGTAACAGGAATCTGTCTCTTTGTATACGGATCAATTACATCATATGAAACATGATATGTTCCACAGAACATTGTATCTTTCTCTTCAATACCTACAGTCTCATCTATATCGATTGAATCGTTATCAAGTTCTGCATAGTAGATTGAATCCTTATCTTTAAGACCAAGACCAAGATCTCTGAAGTAGAAGCAGTCCTCACGGAACTTAACAACTCTTTCGATTGCTTGCTTGATATTGAAAGGATAATTACAGTCAAGTATTGCAGCAGGCTTGATATTGTCTCTGTCATAGATTTCACCAGTACCATTAGCATCTTTCCAGAAGTCAAGAACTTCTTCAAAGTATGAAGCAGTACCCCAAGGAGCAGTACCAAATGAACCATTAGAACCATTAGCAAGGTCAAGACCAAATGCTGTGGAAATATTAGTTCCAGTAGAGAAATCGTATGTCAATGCAGTATTAGCAGCCTTAATACCAGCCTTAGTAAGCAAGTAATCAATAGTATACTTACCATTCTTTGATGTACCAAAGAAATAGTCAAGTGACTTAAGATCATCACCAGTAACGCCTACTGAAGTTGCAACTGCATCGATGAACATATCCTGATAGTTTGTAAATATGTAAGCCTTTAGCTGACTTGAATACTTAGAAACTATTGTCTGAAGTGACATGTTTTCGCCCTTAGCGATGAGCTCATAATCAGAACAGAACTGAAGCTCTTCAATTGTATCACTATTCTCAATAACCTGAATATCATAAAGCATATAAGATAGAACCTTAGAAGCTCTATTGTCAGGATATATACGAATCTTCTTCTTAGAAGCACCACGACCATTATCTGTAATAGCATAAAGAGGGAACTTCTGTACGTAAGCATCGGTTGTACCATCATATGCAACAGCAGTAGAAGCTGTTACTGAGCCATCGGCATTCTGCTTAGCAACATGTGAACAGTCAATAGTATATACATTGCTTGTACCATCAGCCCAGTTAAAGGTAATAGTATAGCTTGTAAGATTCTTGATGTTCATGATATGATCAAGATACATATTATCTGTAAGTACTTCAGGACCCCAAGGACCACTGTTTACTCCAGTAACAGATATTGTCATACCAACAGTGCTCTTATTTGCAGGAAGTGTAATTCTTGTAACAACAAAGTTACCGGAAGCACTATCACCGCTATATCCCTTTTCAACAGTTGCATAAGGAATAGGAGCATCTGTAGATGCATACAGTGTATACACATTATTCAGATAAAGCATTGCAGATACATTCTTGTTAGCAAAAGCACTCAGATTACCAAAATCTGGTGTAAATGGAGCAAAGTCTGTAGCTGTTGTACAAAGCTTGATAGGAGCTGTTGAAACTGTAGAACCTGCTTCGTTAGGAAGAATGGTCTTTACTGCTTCAGCAGGAGCTGTCTGTTCTGTCATTGCCTTAACCTGAGCAATTGATACGATATTAGAGTAAGATCTTGTTTCATAAGAAACAGTTGTGCTCTTAATCATTACAGGTGCATTTGCAACTGTTGTTCCCGGAATTGTTTCACCATTTACAACAGAGCTTTCGGTTGTTGTTGTTGTAGCAGTTGTTTCTTCACCTGTTACTGCATTGTAATACAGAAGAGCACCAGTAGTATTTTTCTTCTGTACATTTGCTGTCTTTACAACACCCCATAGTACAAGGTTAGCAAGAGCTGAATCCTTCGCTACAACTCTATTACCAATAACAATACCACCATTATTGATAATATTGGCAGCCTGAAGAAGAGGCTGTCCGTGCTTTGCAAATGACATATCAGTTCCATATAGTTTGAAGAACTCTTCACCTTCAGTAATCTTCATTCCTTCAGGGCCTTTTTCTGATGAAAAACAACAGATAAACGCTGGTGGAATGACAGTACGCTCAGGTGTTAGAGTTGAGGTACTCTTCGGTATAATTTCAAAGGTTGTACCTGGATACATTGCCATAGGAATATCCTCCTTTTATAATAATTAGTAAAATAAATCACGTAATTTTTACTCATGATTTTTACTAATATGTTTAAATTTAATAAGCCCTACCGTGTCAGTATAGTCTCCATTGGTGAATATTTATCACTATCCATAGTAATTGCGCTTACTACACCCTCATCAAAGTATTCTGATGTTATAGCAGTAAACGGAGATATGTGTTTTGGAACTTCTTTTATAGATACCATAATATAATCTGTAGGGTCATCGCTTCCAGATAATCTGTATGGAACAGTAAGATCTTTTGGAGATCTGCATAGTTCTGATGTAATCAAACCAATCAATTGATATGGTACAGAATACTTGCCTCCATTAAGAGTAATATTATCAATAATATATTCATACATCTTATCATATGGTATAGTTGTTGGTAGATGTCCCCATAAGAAAAGCTTATAGAATTCTTCAATATTTAATGTATCTTTTGGTACTTTTGTAGATACAACAACCATATCATTTTCATAATATTTTAATACTCTATAATCTTGTTTATCAGTATTCTTTGTTAATTTAAGATTCTTAGCCTTTTCTATTTCGCTTGGTTGTGAAAGAAACACTGTTGGAAATCTAAATGGTTTATGTAATATAACTTTATTGTCTTTATCAAATACTGCATAATCTAATATGCCAAGAAGATTTACATAATCTCCAATAATAATAGCATTTTCTCTTTCAAAATATAATTCTGGAACATAGAATGCAAAGTATCCGTCTGGATTTGCAAACTGTACAGAAGATCCAACTTTCTTTATAAAATCAATCATATCTTTAAACTCCTCCATATATAGTATTAATAGTTTGTTATTCATACAAAAAATTAATTTGTTTATTTATAAATTAATAAATATATATTATATATATGAGTATAGAAGAATAACTATGCTTATATATATGATTGCGGGCATATATATAAATTGAAAGGTCGATGATTAATGGTATCATTAAAAACAAGGCGTGTTAAGACATTAGGAATAGCAACATCAAGAAAGATCAAAACATTAGGCACTGATAATTACATGGATTGTGGTAAGACCGAATGGTCAGGCCAGGTCCATCTGAGAAAGAAATCTAATGGTAGTATCATTTGTGAGTTATTCACAAAAGGTATTACAGTGTTGTCGAAAGACACAATTGGATTGACTTCTTTTCTGGCACCAATCAGAGACGGTAAGTTCTTCTTGCCTCTCTGTATGAGATCAATGTTTAAAAGCGGATACATTATCGATGACAGCATGAGCAACAAAGTTATCATCGAGCAGGCATAATTTCAAAACATATGAGGGTAACCATTATGGTTACCCTCTTTATTTTTTTTAAAATTCTTGAACTTCTAATACATCAGCAGATATTACATCTGTCCATGTTGCAGTACCATCACCATTGTTTACAAGATTATCTCCAGGATTACCATCATTAGTAATTATAATACCAACAAGATCTGAATCTGCATCAGGATTTAATATTGTAATATTTCTTACATCTGAACTTCTTACCATTATTACATTTGATTCATTCTCTTTGGAACAATCTAAGCAAATAACAAATCCAGGTTCATTAATACCATAATGAGTAGAGAAATTAGAATGCTTAATATCATATGGTTTTATGTATTTAATCTTTCCAACAATTGATTGTGCATTACCAGCACTAATTACATGTGTTACTGCAATTAGATTTCCAGCTTCGATTGATGCAAGTATTGGATCTCCATTAATTACATTTATTTTTACATTATATATTTCTCTAACAGAAAACGTTAGATCAAGAAAATTAGCAGCCATAATAATCCTCCATAATAAAATTTATTTTTTTATTTAGAAGTTCTATGTTCTTGCTTTATTTATTATGATTACGTTCTTTTATCTCATTTTGATCAATAATATATTTAGATGGATTATCCAAATATTTTAAAATAGTTATTATATTTTTTATGATATAATCAGCGAATTCGTATCCCTCTTTTTCAAAGTCAACAAAATCAAAACATGATATATTCTGTACGGTATAAAACATGTATGTGTGTTCGTCAATATTATCAGGAGATAGTTTCTCACAAGCACTACATATTAGAATGATAAATTTCTTTACCAATTCATCAGTAATCCAATCACATTTATATACATTTCTAAGTATTCTTAATAATACTGGTTTAAGCATACCAATATTCTTTATATTCATTGTATGATACTTATATTTTTCATTAAAAGTATTTACTGCTGAAGCATACTTATCTGTATTATTAATCTTTCTTTTATTCTTCTGAGATATATTATAAAGATATTTAATCAATGGTTGAAATGTATAAGAATTGGTATATGCTTTAGATATCTTACGATACTTTTCTGCAGCTTCTTTATTAGCAGATTCAATCTTATCAGCTTCAGCAAGTAATTCATTTTCCATACTATTTCTAGTCTTTGTTAATTGTATATCTGCAGCAATAGATTTCAATTCTCCAAATGAACCATTAATAGATTTCTGAAGATCAATAAATTCTTCTTCCATTTCCAAATCAGATTGGAACTGAGTAAGAATCTCTTTGCATGCATCTTGAATTGATATTTCTGTAGAATTAGAATAATTCTCAACATACGTTCTTATTGCTAATGGTAGTAATTCATATACATTAGCATTTTGATTCTCTTTATATAATTTGATTAATTCAAGAACTTTATATGCATCATCATTAATCATATTATATTGCTCAGCAATTTTCTTTACAACTGTTTCTGTATATGATGGTCTTATATCTCCAAGAACCAAATCTTTAATTGTTGGTGCTTGCTCATCAATATCTTCTATTGGTATTGCTTGTTCAATCTTTCCAGTCTCCGGATTTGTAGATACGTTAGCAAGTATACCTGTAGGATTCTTTAGATTTTTATGTTGTTCTGCAGCCATAATTCTTCTAAGCCCTCTATTCTCATCTGAAAGATTTGATTCAAGAGTGTTTACAACTTTATCAATATCTTCATCAGATAAAATATTATACTTATCTGATATAAGAGTTGCTTCTTTTACAAGATTTATTGCATCTTCAGAACCAACACAATTCCAAATGCATGTAGACTTTGACCAGCCTTCACATCCACCTTGCATTTGTACAATACAAGTGTTACATTTCTTTGTCATTTTCTTTCTAATGATTTCAAATTGATTCAAGTCTTCTTGTTTTTCTGCAGCCTTTTCATTAAATACATCATTGCTCTGTACTTCATCCATACCCATTGTTTTATCCTCCAATAATATTTATATTGTTATCTTCATCTACGCATTGTTGTTGCATTGTAAGACGAATGCTGGTTATAATGATTGCTTTCTTATCAGTATTAAAATATGAATTAAAGAAATTATAATAAAAATCATTTGCATTACTCATAAATATATTTGACATAAATTCTGCAATCTTTTTATCTGCATAAATATAATTATAAATAGCCTTAATACTGATATCATATACAGACATATTAAATATTACTTCTTCAAGATTTGCAGATATAACAGCAAGCTTCTGATTCTTATAAATCTTTTTATTATATATTGTGGCAGCATTCTTATTCTTCTTTGAGTCGTTTAATCTCATTGTATCATATATACTATTTCTATTAGCAATAATAAAATTAGCATAAAAATTTACAACATTATTAAAGAAATTACTTACAAGAAAATCATAAAGTAAAGATGCTGCCGTAAACAAATCAAAGTTTTCTTCTGTAGATACAGTGATTCTATGCGGAGCACACAATCTATTTATAATTTCAATATAAGTAGTTCTCTCTGTTTCATTAATCTCATTATTTAGTCCTTCGTAATCGGCTTTTAATGCTTTAAAATTTTGATTTAATGCATTCACCATATTTGGTATTATCGTCTGATAATACCCCACTCTGTTTTTCAATTGATCTTCAAGAATATCGAATGTATATTCTCCGCTAAGATGCATCAAAACATTTGACACATCACCTTCTGTAGTGATGTTGTACATGTTATTATTTAAATTACCGTTCATTATTTATAAATAACCCCTTTCTGGTATTTTTAATGAAATGTTTAGATATTATTAAAATACCATTTTATTGTAAAAACCTTTTAATAAAATGCATAAGGGAGATAGAAATGATAAATACTAAATTATTAATTAAATTATTAAAAAAAGATAATAAAACTCTTCGTGGAAATAGTATTATTAAAATATCTAGAAAGACTAGACATTATATTGTAAATTCATTTGAAGATTTTCTTATTAATTCTAATAAATTTAATAATCATGATATAATGGTTAATCTTTTAAAACTAAATACCCAATTGACAAAAAAGAATATTACTCTTATAGAAGCATGTGATATTATACAAGATTCTATAAATAATTGTAATAAAATAAAATTAGATAAGTTTTCTAAAGAAGAAAAATATAATTTACAAAAAATAATATATGTCACCAATCTGATTAAAGATAATAAAGATAAATATATAGAAGAGGTATTCATCCATCTATTTATAAACAAATTATAATCCCTGTAGAATAAAATCTACAGGGATTTTATCTATTACATACCCATCATTCTTTGATACATTGCAGAATCATCCATTATATTATATGGATTATATGCATTATTAATTGCTTCATCATTATCCATAAATACTGAATCTGGCATTGTAAACATTCCTGCACTACCATCCTCATATACTGTATGGTATTTAGCATTATATGCTTGTCTTGCAACCTTAGAAGAATTTAATAGCATTTGTAAGGCTTTATCATCAGATTGCTTTTGTGATTGTTCCCATTCATTATATAAAGAAGTCTTATCAGATTGTAGATACTCCATTTGAGATTTTACTTGTTCATTGTCATCAATACAATCTGATATATCTATTACTTCTTCAATCATTGGGTTAAATATTTCTTCATCCGCATTATCATCACATTTAATTGTACGTTTCTGAAGTCCCCAGTTTTCTACTAAGTTCTGTCCCTCATACCATACATATAATGCTATCAGATAAGAGAATATCTGGTCATCATGTCCATTGTCTGAATGCTCTACTTTGCCAGATCTTTTAACTTCAAGTGTTTCCAATTCATGATAAATTATCGGAGATATGAATTTATTTTTATGTAATTCCATTCTCTGTCTAAGCAATTCAATCAACATATCACGAACCTTTTTGGTTGAATCTAATCCGTATACTTTGATTCGTTGTTTTTGCTTTACTGTATGGACACCATCATATCTTTCTTCCATAACTCTGTCTTTGATTTCAAAATATAAATTTCTCTTAATTGTAGTCTTCATAAGATATGAAATTACAGATGCACCAAATCCACCATTACGCTCTACATTTACAATAGCATTTGGCATATACTTGATTACTATTTCTTGTACTACCATTGCTAAATCACCTGGACTGATATAATTACAGTTTAGACATGCTATTACATTAGTCGTTCGAGAATCTATAATAGTGATGGCAGATGAGTCTTTATAATATCCACCAGATACGTCGACACCAATTATCGGTGGATCTCTAAAGTCTACGGTATCATAAATATAAAGCTGATACAATTTACTACCAATATACTCTGTATGAATTGGTTCTCTTATTAATCCCTTTACAGTATTAAGATCTTCCTTACTAAATGGAGAGTTATCAGATACCGTAGACCATTCAAGAAGGATTTCTCTTCTAATTGTTGGCCAGTCTCTCTGAAGTTCAATTATGAGACTTCTAAGCCATTCTTCTGATAATCCTAATTGCTGATATGTGAATCTCATATAAATAAAGTTTGAAGTATCATTCTCTGAAATCATTGTATATAACTCAGACGGAGATTTATCATAGAATCCTTCATCAAACTTTATTGCATTATTTCTTATAACATTAGCAGTCTGGCCTTCCTCAGTTGTCAAATCTCCAGGAGTAGTGGATATCAAAATTCCATATGGAGCATTATTACGCTTAGCGTTTAGGGATGCAGTCTTATACGCAGGAGTAGCTGACATGTAAACATCTTTGATATGAGGTATAAACGCAAACTCATCATACCATTGTCTTGGTTGTGTACAACCTCTTCCAAGTTGGTTTGCAAGTATCTTATTTCTTGCAGATGGTAGCGTTACAACTCTGTTAAAGTTAAGTGGATGTTCAAGAGTTTCTTGTCTATCTGCTACTTTCTTCTTACTGCCATCGATATTTGTTATATCAGAAAATCTTAAATATGCTGGTAATACTTTACGTATATTCTTAAGTCTTCGTAAGTTCATCTTAGCATCTTCATGCTTCTTATTAATAAACATTATTTCTGAGTTTCTAGAACAGAAGTTAAATTCCCAAAGTAATCTACAAAGAATAGATACGGTTTTACCTTGCTGTCTTGGTAATTCAAGAAACATATTCCAGTTATTAATAAAACCAAAGTTTAATGCTAAGTTTCCTCGATGCAATTTATAACGTACACCATCTCCGGCAGATTCACCTTCTGCAGGGATTCTTACTATTTCTCTTATGAAGTACCAATAATTTGATAATACCTCATTAAGAATTCTTCCTTTATAATGGGCACTAAGTGTAGGATCTCTAGGATCTATTCTTTCAAGTTCTGGATCTAATAATAATAAATGAAATGCATTATTTACTATTCCTTTATTTTTCATAAAATAATGCATATCCAAGAATGATTTATTATTAGTATTCATTTGATAGTATACAGTATTTATTATAGTATTTTGCTGTTGAACCATATAATATAATTCCTCCTTTATAATAAAATACTTATAATTTACTATAAAGTTTTGAATTACTATATGGAAACAACCAAATACCATACATTAGATTGTAATTTGTATAAGTTACTAAATTCAATTGTATATTATAATAGTGAATAAGAAGGTAAGCTATATACCTTAATATAAATATAGCAATTTGAAAGGAAGTATAATATGAACGAATTCAAAATTAAGATTAATGAAGAGCAGGACAACAAATTCTACTTGCTTATAAATGTCATTATAAAAAATAGTGATATTATTGGTAAGTGTTATGAAACGCTTGAGCCTTTTGAAAATAAAGGCATTGATTTCTACAATGAAATAGGCAAAATTGATATAGTGGAAATTAAACGTGGCAAAACCTGGGAAGACAAAATTGACGGAACCGAAACCACCATAATGAAAGGAAAAGCACATGTAGGTCTCAATATTTATTCTGACTTTACTCTAACATTTAGTGTCGGAACGGTACTACTTGAAAACTATAATAATCATATATTATTGAGTACTTGTATATAGTAGAATAAATTTAAGGGTAAGCATTAAGCTTACCCTTATTTTTTTTTTGTTTATAATCTCAAAATATTTGTTTTATTAACAGTAGTTTTACCCTTATGAATACCAACACATTCAAGTGGGAAGTTACATACATTA
>Ga0172381_10006729_pt1 | contig 11482 bp, 8 predicted proteins | sample Leawel6488metaG_FD_119754 | JGI IMG/M metagenome (GOLD analysis project Ga0172381, IMG submission 119754) | Leachate microbial communities from a municipal landfill in Southern Ontario, Canada - Leachate well 64-88 metaG | ecosystem: Engineered > Solid waste > Landfill > Unclassified | place... | reverse complement strand
TGCCAATGGTCCGGAGTGTGATAACGGTATCGATGATGATGGCGATACACTCGCCGACTATCCTCTGGATCCTGGTTGTACAGGACCAACGGACAACGACGAAAGAGATCGCCCGGACCTCTCTATCATCAAGAGTGGCGTTGTCAGCATCAATCGTGGCAAAACGATTGTCTACACGCTCTCCATCGAAAATAACGGGCCCGGTAATGCACGGAACATCACCGTGACGGATGACATTCCAGCCGGTCTCACCTTCAACAGAACATATTCCGATCTGGACTGTATTAAAGAGAATGTTGCCAATCGCGTACTCTGCAATAACACGGAACTGACCGATGGTGCACAGCGCACGTACCTAGTTGCCTTTGATATCCCGGCAACGTATCCGTGCGGCGATACAATCGTGAATGAATCTCATGTTTCTACATCCTCATCGGATCCCAACGATCAGAATAATCACAGCACGGTAGTAACAACCGTTGCATGTACACAGTGCTCTGACGGTATCGATAATGATCAGGATAACGCCACGGATCTTTCCGACTTCAGTTGTACATCCATAGATGACGATGATGAAACGAATCCTAAAGCACAGTGTCAGGACGGAGTGGATAATGATGGTGATCAACTGGTGGACTACCCAACGGATCCGGGATGCAGCTCGCTCCAGGATAATGACGAAGCGAATCCGACCACGGGCACGGATATCTCCATTGATAAAACCGGCCCCCTTACTATCCTGCGCGGCAGCACCATCCTCTACACGCTCACCGTGACGAACAACGGACCGAATGTTGCGCAGAACCTGATTGCATCGGATAAAACACCAGCAGGTCTGACCTACAATGCAGGTCAATCGAGCGCGGATTGTATAGAGGAAGGAGATAGTATCCTCTGTAACAACATTGAATTGGGTGTTGGTGCAACCAAACAGTACTCCGTAGCCTTCAATGTCACTAATGCCGTTCAGTGTGGATCGACCATCACGAACGAAGCAGCGGTTTCTATCTCCAATGGCGATCCGTTCAACACGCAGAATAACCAGGATGTAACGCACACAACCGTGCAATGCCAGAATCCGACCTTTACGATCAGCAAGACGGATAACCGCACAACAGTGCAACTAGGTGAAATTCTCACCTATGAAATCACGGTGACGAACACCTCCGCAGTTGATGCAACGAATGTTACGGTAACCGATACGCTCCCCGTACACACCACCTATCTGAGTTCAACAAATGGTGGTCAGCACAACGGTGGTGCTGTGACATGGTCGGGACTTTCTGTGTCTGCCGGACAGACGATCACACTCCAGGTGCAAGTAACAGTGAGCCAGAGTGCACCGGTTCAATTCCAGCTCACCAATACCGCCTTTGTCGGTGGTGCCCAAGCCAGTGATACCACTGTAGTGGAAGCCCCTGCACAGCTACAGGCAGACGTACGCATCAGTAAAACAGGACCACAATCTGTGGAACGCGGGAACACCGTCAGCTATACGCTCAGCGTGACGAATGATGGCCCAGATGCAGCAAAGAACGTGATTGTTTCCGACGTTATTCCCGCAGGACTCACCTTTAATGCATCTGCCTCTGATACAGGATGTATTCAGCAAGGCACCAGTGTGCTCTGTAACAACATTGCCTCATTGGCTAGCGGTGCACACCAGGATTATCACGTTGTCTTTACCGTCTCGGCAGCCGCACAGTGCGACAGTGTGATTACGAACACCGGTGCTGTCTCGATTTCTAACACGGATCCCAATGAATCGAATAATGTCAGCCAGGCAGTACAAACAACCGTCACATGCCCCGGCCAACCAACCTTTACGATCAGCAAAACGGATAGCCGCACAACGGTGCAGCCAGGTGAGACTCTTACGTACGTCATTACGGTGACGAATACGTCAGCGATCAACGCCACCAACGTGGTTGTTACCGATAGCCTCCCCGTGCACACCACCTATCTGAGTTCCACGAATGGTGGTCAGCACAACGGTGGTGTGATGGTGTGGACTATTCCTTCAATCCCTGCTCAACAGCAGGTACAGCTCAGTGTCACCGTTCAGGTGAGCACAACAGCACCGAACGGATGGCAATTGACGAATACTGCATTTGTGGACGGCATTCCGGGACAGGATACAACTGTCGTTCAATCAGGCGGAACCCAGCATGACATCGGCATCGTGAAGACCGGACCGACAACCGTGCAGGTAGGCCAGACAGTCATCTACACTCTCACGGCTACCAACAACGGGCCTGACACGGCAACGAATGTTATCGTTTCCGATCCCGTTCCTGCCGGTCTGAGCTTCAACGCCAGCCAATCGAGTACAGACTGCATACTGCAGGGAACCGACGTGCTCTGTAATAACATTACGCTGACGAACGGTCAGTCACGGAGCTACTCCGTTGCCTTTAATGTTCCGGGAACAGTAACCTGCCCCGGCACCATCACGAATACAGCAACAGTATCCGTTTCCTCCGGCGATACGAATCCCTCAAACAATAGCAGCACTGCAACAACCTCTGTTCAGTGTGCCACAGGACACCTGACCATCAGCAAGACGGACAATCACGATACCGCTCTCCCCGGTGAAGCGCTCGTCTACACCATTACACTCACGAACGTCTCCTCATCTCCTGTAACGAACGTGCTGGTGGAAGATACGCTCCCAAGCAATCTGACGTACATTTCTGCATCGAACGGCGGCGTCGTTGTTCAGAGTAACCCTACAATCGTGCGTTGGCAGTCTTTGACTCTTGCCGCAGGCGAAGTCAAAGAGCTCTTCCTCTACGCACAGGTAAACCAGAGCACGCCTAACGGCACCGTTCTGGTGAATACCGTAAGTGCAACAGCAAGCCCAACTGTTACGGCACAGGACACGACCACCGTGCAGACAGGAGCGACTGGTAAATCGGCGGACCTGCGCATAACCAAGAGCGGTCCTGGCACCGTTCAGAGTGGTAGCACCTTGAGTTACACAATCAGCGTAACCAATGACGGTCCTGATTCCGCAACGGGTGTGACAATTACCGACGTCATCCCCACAGGCTTAAGCTTTGTTTCGGCCGATGCCGATTGTGCACTGCAAAGTACCAACGTTGTCTGTACGCACAGCGGTCCTCTGACCAGCGGCAGTACCGATACTTTCCAGATCACACTCAAGCCGCAGCAGACACTTGCCTGCAACAGCAGTATAACGAATACCAGTTCCGTTACGGCAGGAACACCTGATCCGGACGCTATCGACAACACCAGTAACAGCGTCCAGACCACACTCCTCTGCAATGGCCCCACAGACCAGCCGACATTCAGCATCAGCAAGACGGACGGCCGCACCACCGTGCAACCCGGCGAAACGCTTACGTACACCATCACCGTGACAAATACGTCAGCAGTCAACGCTACAAACGCACGGGTGAATGACATACTCCCCAGCCAACTGACATACCTCTCTTCCTCGGATAGTGGACAGCACAGTAGCGGAATGGTGACATGGACAGGGCTCTCCATTGCCGCGGGAGCAAGCAAGACGCTCACTGTTCAGACACAGGTGCAGAGCACCGTTCCTGATGGAACAATCATCCGCAACGTCGCTGCAGTAGGCATCAACCTGGCACAGGATGACACCACGGTGCAAGGCAGCACACAGACGAATGTGACGATTGATCTGACAGACTCCATCGATCCGGTGGAACCGTGCCAGAGCTACAATTACAACGTCCGTGTGACGAACCTGAACGCATCACCGGTGAGTGGTCTACTGGTCAAACTCATGATGGATCAGGATACGACGTTCCTAACAGCTGATAACGGCGGCTCACATTCCAATGACATCGTCACATGGTCAAATGTTTCCATTGCCGCCAACGGATACACCACTCTCACAGCAACCGTGAAAGCGGATTGCACAACGGAGACTGATGACATCCTGCGCGCATGGGCCAGTACGAACAACGCAATGGATGAGGAAACCACGCGAGTGGATGATGGTGGTACCAATGGACAAGATGTCACCATCAGCATCACCGACAGTCCGGATCCGGTGGAAATCGGTGAAGTACTTTCCTACTCCATCCGCGTCTGCAACGAAGAATCAACGCAGCGAGATATTGATGTCACCGCATTCCTGGATGAAGACACCAGCTTTTTGGACGCATCGGACAGCGGCGATGACACCTCCAATGACGAGGTAGAATGGAACAACATTTCCATTGACGGTGACGATTGCGAAACGCTGATCCTGCGGGTACGGATACTTAACTCCGCAGTAGAAGGAAGCACCGTACGTCTGCGCGCACGCGCCGAGGACGAAGAAGATACGGAGAACACACGCATCGTCGAGTACGGCGCACCCATCCCGCCAATACCAACACCGGGCGAGCCGGCAACTGTCAGCGTCGATAAGAGTGCAGACCGCGATGAAGTACAACCAGGAAGCATTGCTACCTACACGGTCACCATTCAGAACACGTCACCGTACAGTATTGAGAACATGCAGGTGGAAGACACCTTCACTGCAGGAAGCCTGACAGTGGAAGACGCTGCAAGCGGAAACGTTGTCGGAAATACAATCCGGTGGAACGTGCCGATTCTTGGAGCCAATGCCACCCGCGTGTTGCGCTACCGTGTGCGCGTGGACAGCACAATGCGCCACGGACAGGTAATCACGAACTCTGTAACGGTGAGCAGCCCTGATCTGAGCGGAACACCTTCCGATACGGAACAGATCCGCGTCATCGAGCAATTGCCACAGACAGGTTTGGGCGGATTCTTGGCCTCCCTAGATAACACAGATCTTGCGATCCGTCCGCATGCGCGCCAGAGCATCACTGCACCGGGCGCCGCTGCGGCGAACACCTCTCTGCCGTTCATCATCTGGACGAATATTATCGCCATTGGTATCAGCGGCGGCTGGCTGTTCGGACGGAAATTGTTCTTCTAAGAAAAACTTTAAAAAGAAGAAGCGGGTCAGGAAAATCCTGACCCGCTTCTTTTGAAGAAGGCACTGTGCATATCTTCAAAAATTCACTTCGCCGGATTTTCTTCCAGAACGTATTGCCGAACAATCTCGGGGAGCTCCTGCAATGTACGAGCAAATACTTTCTGTTCTTCTTTCGATGGTACGCTCAGAACCCAATTCGCCAGATCACTCCCCGGTGGCGGGGTTCCCAGTCCGATGCGCAAGCGTGCGAACGCTTCACCAAGCACATCCACGATGGATTTGAGTCCGTTATGCGTCCCCGGTCCACCGTTGCGACGCACGCGAGTTTCCCCTTGCAGAAGATCAACATCATCACAGATAACCAAAACCTTTTGAGAAGGATCCAGCTTATAGAACTCCACAATTTTGTGGATCGCTTCTCCGGAACAATTCATATACGTCTGCGGTTTTACCAGCAGTACGGGAACTGTCACAACCCTCGCCTCGCTGATGATGGAACGGAACTTCTCTTTCTCCTGCCACTCCCCCGTTCCAAAATGTTCCTGCAGAACATCCACTGCCTGAAAACCTAAATTGTGCCGCGTCGCCGCGTACGATGTGCCGGGATTACCGAGTCCGATAATGACAAGAGAAGGTTTCACTAACAAGTAGTGTAGCGAATGCAGAAGATCAGTACAGGCTCTCGAGCGCCTTCTTGAAGGAGGCAACTGCACAGGAAACTCCCCGATCATCTACCGCAGTACCCGGTTCATGGACAAGCCGATTGCGCAGCTTATGCGCTTTCCAGACCGATTCCTTATTGGGAATACGCCCTTGAATGCTCTTGAGTTGATCGGCAAGGGAACCTGCATATCCTGATTCACGCAGAGCGCGGGAAAGGAGCGCATCTGCCTCCACCAAGCGACGCACAGGGTCCTCCCGCGCCTCGAGTGCGTTCCAGAGCACCTGATACCGTTTGCGCGCCCCGGCAGAAAGCCGGCGTCTTCTGAGCAGAATAACACCAAGCAGAATGATGAGAACTACCAGAATAGCGCCGGTAATGATTGCATCAAAAGGCATGATTAATCTTCGTCGAATTCTTCTTCGTCATCGTCATCATCACCATCGTCACGAATATCATTGAGCTGCACCTCACCCGCCACAAGTTGACTCAACAGTTCCTGGACATGTCGGGAATCCTTAAGGTTTTTGGAATACAGATACTTCTCCATGTTCTTCATAATGAGTGACTCAACGCTTCGGGGGTGGCTCACATGATCAAGGGAAACAACATTCCCTGTAGAGATCTTTTCCACACTGATTGTGCCATAACGCAGTACCGTTCCCAATACACCCTGAATTTCGTAGCTCACACCCTGGATATCGCTATAGAGCACCCGCGTCGATTCACGATGAAACCACCCGTGCCATTCGACATCAATGATCCCCGCATTCGTAATGATCCACGCATCCAGATAATAATCAAAGAAATTTCTGAGCCACCACACCAGAGAGATCGTTGCCCAGAGAGCAACCACGTAAAACATCGCCAGAAAAGGTACTGCGTAGAGCACCAACCACGCCACAATGAAAGAAACGGACGGCCAGAAGAGAAATCTTATGCCCAGAATCCAGTGTTTATGAATAATCTTTGTAATGATTTCATCATCATCCAGATGCCGCGTGAAGAGAAGCGTATTGAGATCGGACATGGTGGGCATTGTACCGCTTCCTTTCCTGCAAAGAAATGCGGAAAGACCTCTGGCTCAACTATCCGGAATCCTCTACACTGCTCTGGATGGCGCGCCAGCAGCAACAAAGTATCTGGTTTCATTTCCTGGATGTCCTTCTGAACATCGTCATTATCGTGGCGATTGTCGGACTCATCCGCACTTTTCTGGTTTCCCCGTTTCAGGTGGAAGGCGATTCGATGGTAGACACATTGGAAGATGGTGAGTACATCATCATCAACAAACTCACGTACTACATCGGCCAACCTCAACGCGGCGACGTGGTGGTTTTTCGCCCGCCCAACGATCACAGTAAGCATTACGTAAAACGCATCATCGGCGTACCGGGTGATGAAATCAGCATCCGTAACGGCTTCGTATACATTAAAGAAAAAGGAACCGACAGAGAAGTGCAATTGGAAGAACTGTATTTGAATGATACGAATGCAGGACACACCTACAAGCATCCGCCTTCAACCCAGAATCAGACTGAGGAAAACTACGGGATTATTCCTGAGGGTTTTTACTTCCTTATGGGTGACAACCGCATGGCCAGCCGCGACTCGCGCAGCTTCCCTGATTTCTTTGTGCCGGAAGACGATATTAAAGGCCGCGTATGGTTTGTTGCTCTCCCCTTCAATAAGCTCCATGTTCTGGAGGAAGCGACGTATACCTTTTAACCATAGTGCGATCGGAGTCTTCCTTGTATATCCTCCATATTTTCGGGGTTTTCGGACCATCCTCAATCCATCCATTTTCTTACATTTCTCTTGCAACAGCCTAAAGGAGAGCTACAATAGGCATAGTCCCCGGGAGGGGTTTTTTCAGAAGGCCACATGACAACTGTTCGCACCTACATCACCGAAGCGCTCGAGGAATTACACCACGTTCGCTGGCCTACCCGCCAGCAAGCTGTGCGTCTCTCCGTGATCGTTATTGCCTTCTGTGCTGTTACCGCCGCATCCTTTGGTGCTCTCGATTTTCTTTTGGCACAACTGATGAAATTCCTTCTTTCCTTTGCTGCATAAACCTATGGGCAAACAAGATCCCAATGCCGGACGTAATTGGTACGTCATCCACACCTACGCCGGGTACGAAGACAGCGTGCGCGAATCCCTTCTGCAGCGCGTGGAATCCTTTGGTATGCAGGATTATATCTTCGATGTTCAGGTTCCAAAGGAAAAGCAACTTACCTTTAAAAAGGGTGAACCGACGGAAGAGGAAAAAAAACTCTTCCCCGGTTATGTCCTTGTGGATATGACTGTTACCGATGAGAGCTGGTATCTGGTTCGCAACACGCCAAATGTCACCGGATTTGTGGGATCGGGGAACATTCCTGTTCCCGTAACTCCGGAGGAATACGGCGTAATCCAACTGAGAGTGGGTGAACAAGAAGCTAAATTCAAGAGTGACTTTCAGGTGGGTGATCTGGTGGTCATCTTTGATGGACCGTTCAAAAACTACGATGGAACTGTGGATTCCGTGGACATTAACAAGGGCAAGCTCACCGTGATGGTATTGATTTTTGACCGCGAGACGCCGGTAGAACTCGATTTCACTCAGGTACAGAAGAAATAATGAGGAGATTCTGCCAACCACCAGATGGTAGAGAGCCAGAAGAACGTGATTTCGGAAGCCAATCATTCGCCGACTGTGTTCTGATTGTCGAGCGAAGGCTCGCAGACGTTCAAAGACATCCTCATAATAAGGAAAACTGGCGTCTCCTCCGTTTTAGCATACAAAGCGCAGCTGTAAAATACGTTGATTCATTTAGAATTATGGGCCCAGCACCAGTAAACCCAAAAGACTTACATATGCTGCGATCAGCAGTTGCTCAGGCGATTGAAACACTCCCGACTGATGCTGACCCAAAATTACGAAACTGGCTTGAGACTGCACCACAATCAATGATCAACAGTGATACTGCTGCAGAACTGGAGGTGAACCTACGGAAAAGCCTAGAAGATGTCTTTGGAGAATGAATGTATACTACTATCATGCCAGCTAAACACCTACGCATCACCGGCCATGTCCAGGGTGTCTTCTTCCGCGCAAACGCACAGATAAAAGCGCAGGAATGTGGCGTAGGCGGATGGATCAAAAACTGTGAAGACGGAACGGTGGAAATTGTTGCAGAGGGACCAGAAGCCGCGCTCGAGACATTTGTGCACTGGTGTTGGAAAGGACCACCTGCCGCAGAAGTGGAGAGTGTGAAAACCACAGAAATTCCGGAAGAGGGCCTCTACAATTTTCAGATCAGGAAATAGGCGCAGAGAGGACTCTGCGTGCACGGCGCGGAAGCAGGAGAACCAGTCCAATGAGCTCCACTATCTGCCCGATGGTAAATCCGAGCGCAAGGCTGTAGACGCCATATCGTCCGGATAGGAACCATGCGACTGCAATGGCTGTTCCCCCATTGAGTACGCCCAGAACAGCAGGAGTCACGGTATTCTTCAGCGAGTAAAATGCCCGCAGAAGCAGATGGTTCACGCTCTCAAAGGGAATGCTGATTGCATAGAGGGCAAGACAGGTACCAAAGACCGGCAATACGTGCGTCAGGTGTACCAGCCCAGCTGCAATCGGCGTGACGATCACCAATGCAATAGCTCCCGGAATGGTGAGCAGAAGGAGAATGCCTACTCCCCTTTTCAAATAAATCCAGAAGCGCGCTGCCTGACGATTCGCGGCAGCCTGACTGAGGAGCGAGAATGCCGACTGGGCCAGCGCGATCCCCGCAATACCAACAGCTACCGCTTGGAAATTGCGCGCATACGCGTTGATGGTCACTGAGCCAGCCGTAAGACCAGAGGCAACAGTATCAAAGAGAAGAAGCTCCAGTTGCAGCGCTCCCAGCGCGATCATACGCGGCACCATCAGGCGACCCATCTCCGGCAGATCCGCATGCCAGAATATTCTACGAGGACGGTATCCTGCATGGAAAACACCAATGAAGCGCAGCAAGACATAGAACACCGCTCCGCAGAGCGTGCCGTAGATGGGACCAAACGGGCCGACAATCGGCGTGAGGAAGATGGTGCCGAGGATGGTGCCCAGCGTGTAGATAACAGGGGTAATGCCATACACCCAGTACCGTTGAACCGTAATGAGACATTGTCCAAAAGCATTCCCGAAGACAAAGAGAAAATTGGTAAGGAGAGCAATGCGCGCGAACTGAATGTAGAAGTGCAGGCTTTCGCCTTCAAAACGCGTGAGGAGCGGAGCTACCCACGGGAGTGCCACCGCAAGGAGTATGGCGAGCGAGCCGAATGCCAGAGCCGCAACCGCGATGACTCCGCTGAGCAAACCGGACATTTGTGAATAGTCGTTTTTGGCTTTGTACTGAGCTAAAAGCGGTACTAAAGCGACGGAGAATCCGGCCATGATCGTTACCTGAAACAACAGATCACTCGGACGAAAAGCGGCAATGTACACATCCACGGTGTCCAATCCTGGGAACGTCTGTGCCAGCACACGATCACGAATGAGGCCTGCCAGAGAAGCGGCGAACTGGGTGAATGCAAGCACCATTGCACCACCCAGAATGCGGTGCTGTGCAAAAGCGGAGAAGAATCGTTTGTGCATTGATACAGTGTAACAATCCATGAGACGGAAGACATCTTTGACAAAGATAATTATTTGACGTATAAAGAAATTACGGCAATCAAATGGATTGCCATAAAATACGGAGAAGATTCCACGCAAGTGGATATGATCAGCGATCGCCTGAACATTAGAAGGTGGCTCGACAGACAAAGAGAGAGCCAAGTTGAGCACATAGTGTGTTCCTCGATCAAAGATCGTCTTCTCCGACCACCAACCGAGGTAGGGTTGGCACACGTTCTCCAGTGGGAGAACACCGTGCCTGAAGCGAATGGGTAAAGAAGTTCGTCCGGCTTCATTTCATCCCCATTCGCAAAACACCGATCTGCAGTGAGTGACTCGCGTTGAGTGCTGCACATCCGGTCCCTACCCCGGTTTTTTCTGGCATATCAAGCACTATATGCAGAATGGAGAAACCTATGTCCCTGCAGTTTTGCGCAGAACAGAGGGTAAAAAAACAGGTACGGCAAAGTATGTAGAGTAATGCATCGACCTTTTGTAAGCTCAGAATGTTATGGGACTTCACGATAAAATGTTTGATGAAAGATCGCGTCAACGGGGACGTGAACCTTTTGTACGCACCGTCCAAGCAGACGATCCTGTTGAAGATGATTGGGATCATCCTTCATCAAGACATGGCGGCAAGGACGAACGAAGAATTATAAGCGACACACAACAACGTGTTGGCTTCACACTGTCATCCAGCAACTCTTTGTAAGAAAGTATTTCTCACCTGCGTGCAGATGCTGCATAATCACAGCACATGAATAGTGCAACGCAGAACACTGTCACCGTACTCCCCTTCTCGCAGATGCAGGATGAGGAAGTTGCCGCGTTGCTCAAAAAACATGCGATTGGATTAACCGTGGAAGAAGCACGCGCCATCAGTACAATGCTCGATCGTGATCCGACGCTCACCGAAGCCGTTATCTGGGGCATTCAGGGTTCGGAGCACTGCAGCTACAAATCATCGAGCCGCTTTCTGAAAACCCTTCCCACTAAGGGCAAACATGTGATTCTAGGGCCTGGTGAGGACAGTGGCGTAGTTGCCCTGACTGACACACCGAAGGGGAAACGCTGGGGCGTTGTCATCAGCCACGAATCACACAATCATCCGTCGCAAATTGTTCCGTACGAAGGTGCGGCAACGGGAGTAGGCGGTGTCGTGCGCGATGTTGTGTGCATGGGAGCGCGCGTTGTTGGATGCATGGACCTTTTGCGGCTCGGC
>Ga0172381_10006727_pt1 | contig 11484 bp, 9 predicted proteins | sample Leawel6488metaG_FD_119754 | JGI IMG/M metagenome (GOLD analysis project Ga0172381, IMG submission 119754) | Leachate microbial communities from a municipal landfill in Southern Ontario, Canada - Leachate well 64-88 metaG | ecosystem: Engineered > Solid waste > Landfill > Unclassified | place... | reverse complement strand
GACAGATAATCCGCCAGCTGTCGTGGAAAAAATATTCGCAATAATTTCTGCTTGATTAAATCCTCGCTCACAAAATCTGCGACGATGGAGAGGTACTGGGACTACTGTATATTCAAACAAATCAAACATTTCGGTCAAAGCAAAAAAATCTCCCATACCATGATACAACACTTTTTTCCAAATCTCATCAATATCTTCCGCATAGTAATATTTAAACTGACGAAGTAGCTGACCTATCAAACTTTCTTCACGATATTTTAAAAAACCTATTTCCTTATCCAAAAAAGAACCGCGACGACATGATTCGCACGGTTCTCCTGTATGGTTTAATTTAGAACAAATCGGACATTTCAAAACCAAACTGAATTTTAATCGCATTTTTTGCCAACAATTTTCACACAACCATTCCCCTTCTCGTCCACATTGCAAACAATAAATCGGAAATAAAACATCTTTTCCTAATTTGACAGCTTCTTTAAAAAATTTTATTGCCATGAAAATTGATCTACCAACCAATCATTACCGGACAAAGTTAGATTTACCATGGCTTTCTGATTGGTGGTGGTAGAAGAACCATCTTTGCTTTCTTCTTTAATTACCGATAATTCTACTGTTGCTTGTGTGGTTTGCCAATCCGTCAATTCCATAGCAATTACCCGAGTAGTCACTCCTTGATATGGTGGCAATTCTTCGGTGGTTTCCATAATTTTTTTACTCAATTCACTCCATAAAGACTGAGTGCAAATACTCTCTACCTCTTTAATGTTAGCAAAATCAGCATGCGTGGAATAAGTACCGTATCTTTCTATAAAAATTTTAGCAATTTGTTTAGCGGCATTTTTCATCACCGCTTCGGTGGTGGGCACTTGCACTTTGGTGCCAGCCGGAATGATCACTGGTTTCGTAGCGGTCAGTTCCGTGGTCGCATCCACTTCATTGTTAGTTGTTTCTTCCGTATTGGTTAGTAGTGTTTCTGCTGTCTTTTTTTTATTAATAACAATCAAAATCAGACTAACAGCCAGGATTATTAAAAAAACCACACTGGCAATAATGAAAAATTTTTTTCTCATGGTAAGCATAAGGATTATTTTAAAAATTATTTTTACACATTCTGATCTTCAAATTCTTTTTTGGCTTGTTCAATGTCCATCAACTGTTGCGGATTGGTAGTGACAATTTGATCCTCGGTGTAAGATGCCACAACTTTAATAGCCGCATGTTTGGCACCGGCAAAAAATATTCCCTCGCCAACCCCACTTTCCAAAAGCAAATATTTTTCACTATCTGTCAACACGAATATTTTTTGGATCAAATCAATGGACGCCGGCGACTGACGCAATAATAATTGCAAAGCGGAATTGGTGACGATAGCTTGCCCATACTGTGATTTCAAAAAGTCATTTACATCTTGGGTGATGGTTGTCACTCCCAAATAATATTTACGACATCTTTTAACCAGGGCAAAAATAAAGCGAGCACTATCTTCATGCATCATCAACCACCACGCCTCGTCAATCACCAAAATTCTCTTTTTTCTTTCGGAACGAACCAAATTCCAAATATGATTGACAATAGTATAAATAGCAATCGGACGAAGTTCATCTTCCAAATCCCGTACAGAAAAAACCACCAATTGATTATTGGTATCCACATTAGTCGGCGAATTGAACAGTCCGCTGAAAGTGCCTTCAGTAAATTTTTTCAATTTTAAAATCAATTGATCTGATCCGGACATCCCTTCTAGAATTTCCAATAAATCTTGCATAATCGGCGGTTTAACCACAGACAAATCCGCATCTGGTGTAATATCTTTTTTGGCATAAGTCTCAATCAAAGCCCTATCCATAATGGAATCTTCCTCCACAGTCATTCCACCAAGCATAATACGAAGCAAACCCTTGACCGTAATAACTGCACTCCGGATGACATCTTCGGTGGAAACTTCAGCGGACATAGGACGAGGTAAATCAAACGGATTGATCTTCGCTTCCGAAGACAAGGAAATATTAACATAAGTTCCACCAACCGCATCACTCAAATGTTTGTATTCCATTTCCGGATCAATAACAATCACATCCGTGCCCAGCATCATAGAGCGTAAAATTTCTAACTTAATCGTATAACTTTTACCAGCACCAGAAGTCGCAAACACCACCATATTGGCGTTTTGCAAACTGAAACGATCAAATAAAATTAAACTATTATTATGCCGATTGATACCATAAAGAATTCCTCCATCCGAGGTCAATTCCGCAGAAATAAAAGGAAATGATGCAGCAATCGGTGAGGAACTCATATTAAACGGAATATACAATTCATCATTAGCCAATAAATTGGTAGAATTAAAACCTTGTTCAGCTTGATATAAAACCTTGCGAGTAATAATCAATTTAGAACCAAAAATATTTTCAATGTCTTCTGAAGTTTGTTCCATTTCTTCTTTATTTTTACTGTAAATCGTCACATAAAAACAAAACTGAAAAAAATGTTCAATCCCCTGAGTCAAACGATCTCGCAGTTGTTCCACATCCCGCAAAGCGGTTTCTCGAATTGGGTCACGCGGCGCACCCTTTTCCGAGTCCGAGCTGATTTGAGCTTCCAGAGCACCTACTTTATTTTTCAATTGTTTTAAAATGATTGCTGACTTGACTGGATAAAAAAACATCGCAATATCCATGGTCATAGATAAATTGATCAAGGGCGAACTCCAACCGATAGCGATATAACGGGGATAGGTAGTAATAAATAAAGTACGGCAAAAAGTATCACCGAGCATGATATAGTTGGACTCCACTTTAAAACCTGCCGGAGCAATAAGATCGCGAATAGAAACCACACCCTCACGAAAAACTTTTTCTTCTTCGAGTGTGACTAATTCTTCTTCCGCCTGTTTTTTAATTTTTTTCTCTTCCTCTTCTCGACGGCTGATATTTTCTTTTTCCGCTTTGACAGCGCTTGGTTTAAAAGCCATAAATATTTTTAATTATTTTCTATTTGATAATCGCTCAACTGGGATAATGATTCACTCATGGCAATATCCGGATTGTAGGTGGAATAAATTACTTCAATCAAAGACTGAGTATCTAACCTTGCCACTTCCAAACCCATACCTCTAAGACCGGTTTCCACATGACGCATTCGCAAATCCAAATCATGCTTACGGCGTAAAAAAACTTTCTCTTTTAATTTTACCACATTAGCCGGATTCACAACATCTTTAAAACGGGCAAAAAAACTTCGTTTTTTGTTGGATAAAGGATTGTATGGCACTACCACAAAAAAATTCTTACTCATAATTTTACCCAGACTGACAAGCTCACCAATAAATGAACGATAATCAGCGATTTGCATCCGCAATAATTCATTGGGTTGTTCTCTTTCCCGTTGCAATAAGTTATTCAGATAAGGTGCAATATTTAATTGACGAGATTGGATAACCACCTGCAACGGATGATCCAAGGAATTTAAAAACGCCACATAGTTGTTGACTAAGGCTTCCTGTTCATCTTCATTTTTCAAAGCAAAATTGATGCTCGAAACCATAAAAATAGCCCGAAGAGTGCCATCTTTAAAAATAATAGTATCATTTTTTATTTCCGCGATTGGCAAATTCTTTTGCGTGGTTTGAATAGTGGCTTTGTTTTTTATGGCGCGTTCGTTTTTCATAAGACTTTTATAATATTTAAGGGATTTGGCAGGGCACAAAGGGATCCTTCGACTCCGCTGGTGATCCCCACTCAGGATGACAAAAAATTATTCTTCCGGACGATAATAACCACCAGTATTAACTACCAAAGACAAATCGCGAATACGATTATAAGATAAATGCGGAATAGCTTTGGTTTTTTCCAAAATGACCACAATATCTTCTTTTTGAATCTGACGCAATTCTTCTTTAGTATAATATTTATTCCAAATCCGCAAATTGGATCGGCGCATAGTCTGTGTGACATTTAAAAGAAAATAATGAAAAGGTTGACCATTAATCTTAACAAATGCCAAAATCAATGATGAACCACCAATAATAATTAAAAGAAAAATAAATAAAGTAATATCTGCCAACTTGAAAGAGATAAAACACAACAATAAACCAGCTAACAAAATAACAAATTGTCTAGTGGTAATTGGTCCGAATATTTTGTCTTCCACATCAATGAATTGTGGGATAACGAACTGATCCATATTTTAATTTAATTCTTTTTCCATCTGTAAAAGCGCTTCCATTTCTTTTATTTGCATATCACCAGAGTTAGTCAGTAAACTTTGAATTGCCACTTTTTTATTTAATGATTCCACCACTTTGTTGATATAGGACATATAAAGAGGACTTTCTCGCCAAGCGGATAAAGCATTGGTAAACAATAAAAAAGATTCTTCTCGTAAATTTAAAAATTTTTGTTTAAAGCGAGCAATGGCTTCCATCGGATTGGCGGACAGACGACGAAATTCCGGTAAAGTATAGCTTCTAATCTCTTCCACCGGTCCCACATTGGCGGAAACATTTGGTGATACATCACGCACAATATTTTTTGATACATAAAATGTTGATGTAATATTTTCTCGTGGTGGATATTTATTTTTTAATAATTGAGAAATATCATTCACTTCTTCGGAAGCAGATCTTTGCTCAATAAACACATTAGCCACTTTTTGTCTGCCAGCTTCGCTGATTTCTGATTTTTGTGGCATGACGATTCGCGGTTTTAAGGACACAACTTGATCCGGCAATTTGGTCAATGGCGGTTCACTTAATAAAGAATCTGCATCTTCTTTTTTAAAACTAACTGGATTATAATCATTTTTTTTCACTAAAGGTGCTGGTCTAAGTTCTGGAATGGTCAAATCTTGTTTGACTAATGGTTTGGCTATGACATTTGGTTTGGCGAAAACGGCCTGTCGTTTTTTAAATTCCGCGAGGTCAATATATTCCACTGTGCCATCAGCTTTTCTTATTGGGATTTTAGGTATAGTAGACATAAAAGTATATTAAATATTCCACACAAACTTTCCAGAAACTTCATCAAAATAATACAGTTCAGCGATTTTTGGATCAGTATATTTTTCCGCCAAATCATTTAGCTCAATCAAAACTTTTTCCAATTCCTGAAAATTTCCCTCCGCATCTTTTTTATATTTATTTTCCATTTGTTGTTTAATTTCCGCATAATTCAGTTTGGAATTTGATGCTGTTTCCGGCGATTCCTTCATCAAATCTGGATTCACATATGCCTCCACAATATACCAAATTTTATCCGGTTCCACCCCCAAGAAAAAATCCACTAAATTGAGCAAACTCGTAACTGTTAATTCTTTGTCTTCTTGAAAATATTTATATAAAAAATTCTGTTCTTTGGGATATATGGCTCGTTGTAAATCATCGCGAAATTTAGCTTCTGCCAAACTATTATCCGACACCGAATTAAAATATTTTATTTTTTTTACCAAATCCGCAACCGTAAAATCTTGATTATCAATTTTGCCAATATAGGCGGAAGAATTTAAAAATGCAGTTTTAGCTTTACTGAATAGACTTTGACAATCTTCATTATCAATGGCACGAAAATCCAAATATAACATAATTTCTCTAAGCACATCCGATCCAGTCATAACTGCCATGGGAATTTGTCGACTTATGGCAATATTAACAAAAAATTCTCGATCCTTAGCACGCAATGTACCCCAAGTAAAATCAGTATAAATAAACCAAAAAGCCTGCCAAGCCACAGAATCTTTTTGCATAGGTGCAGTCTTGAATGCCAAATCCAGCTGGGTCCAGGCTTTGTCGCGATCACTCATATTGAGCCAGCGCAATTCTTCAATTTTAGCTTCCACATCCGCCAAAGCCGGCTGATGTCGTGTGTCTGTTGATTGTAAAAATTGTAGATTCATATTTTTATTTTATGGTGTATTGGCACCAGGATTAGCATGACGGCCAGTTGTACCACCACCCCCACCACTACCGCTTCCGCCACCTCCAGCCGGAGGAGTGATTGAGCTAGTCTTATTTCTCATAGGAAGCTCATTTAAAACTATTGATTTTCCTTTATTAGTAATGGCGTTTTGAATACCTTTAATCATAGCTACATAACCATCATGCTTATTAATTTTATCTCTTAAAATTTCATTTACTGCATCAATTTCCGCTTGATTAGTTGCATTAATTAAAGCGTCTGCCAAATCATTAATTGCGTTCTTATCCACGCGTTGAAAATTATTACTTGTCACAGATTCAAACATCTGTCCAATATTCTTTTTGGCCTGTTCTGATTTAATCCTAATCTTATCACCAAAATGATCAACAGAACCAGCTAAACCCTTATTGCCCAATTTACTTTGCGTCATCGCATATTCTCTTTTACCGACTATGGAGTCACGATCATCTTTAATGGAATAATCAAGAAGCCCCACTTTAACATCTCCAGTATGTGGATCTCTTTTTTCTTTCATTAGTCCGGCAAAAGTATTAGAAGCATCTTCTCCAACTGTACCCAATGCCTTACTTAATTCTTCCATATAAGCTTCACCTTTTAATTTTTGCAGACTATTGAATGCAATAACTACCTTTGCTTTATCATTATCTACTTGCTCACCCAAAAGAGAAGTCATGAGGTTAGCTTGCTGAGCCACAATATTTTGTTCATCTGTTTCAGCGGCCACATCATGTCGTGTAAGTTTTGAATTTGTAAAAAATTGATCCATGGTTTCCAAAGCAAAAACCGAACCGCGTTGAAAATTTGACAACATAATATCCGCTCCAGCTTTTTGTACTTGAGCCATATTACCACTGGCAACAGAAGCACCAAGATTGGCTGCTTGGGCTTTCGCACGATCCAAGGTACCAACAGACATCCGATCAATATTTACTTTGGTACGCTTGGCTTGAGCTTCTCTAAAATATGCATCTCCTTTTACATGAGTAATCCCTGATAAATATTCATCTTTGGCTCGAGCAATATTCTCAGCGGTATCAAAATCACTTTCCGTTATCCTATGCTCGGCCTCGGCTTTTTTTCTGACCATATCTCCGGCAGCTTGACTCCCGGGTGTACCCACTGCTGTATAAGCCTCCATTGCATTTCTTTCAGCAATTGTCTTGGCCGACTCTGATGTCAAATCTGCGATTTTTCTCACAGCACCAAATTTAGATGCTTGTTCTTGTCGGGCTTGAAATTCCAGTGCTTTTTCATCTGTACCAAGAGCACGCTCAGCGCGAATCTGAGATATTTTTGCCTGTTGTGAACCTTCGGTCTGTTCTCTTAGCTGTTCACCCTTAACCGCGGATTCAACAATTCTTTGCTCTATTTCGCGAGCACGAGAACTTCCGGCCAACAAATCTATTTTTGCTTGAGCGACTTTCTCTACTTGTTTTTTAGAGCTAAGATCTTCAGCTTGATTTAATTTACCTCGCTCACCCATTTTGGCTTGACCACCGGCCGTGGAAGAGGTGCTCATTCTTTTTTCCATGGCTTGTTTGGCATATTCCCCAGTCTCTTCCCAGTCCTTAGCACGCTGTCGCGCTCTGGCGCCACTTTGTATAACACTGGCGGCACGTCTCCCTAACCAACCTTTACTTTCACGTTTTTCTGCCCATGCATTTCGCGCATCATCAAGATTAGCCTTCTTTTGTGTTGCCCAACCTTTAGCCGCCATCCCTTTGTTTTGCCAATATTCTCCGCCCAAAGGCATTTTCATCGCCACTAATTTTGCTCCACCTACCACGCCTTTACCCACACCCTTGGCCGCACCAACAGCTAAATATCTACCGGCCGCCACACCACTCGCCATCATGGCGGCTTTCTTACCAAAATCAACCACACTTCCCATCACCCCGCCACCCACGGTACTCAATTCTTTGGCAGTCTTCACACCAACAAGCAACATGGAAATGGCAATAATAAACCCAGCCATTTCACTCCACTCAAAAATTTGACCCAGACCACCAGCTGTAGGCTCTGTGCCAATTTCTTGTGCCGCCACTTCTTTGTTGATCTGTTCCGTAGCTCCAGACAAACTGTATGGACCGGAATTGTTATTGATTTCATCATGCAAGCTACCACTACCGGCCACAGCAAAAGACAACCAGAGAAAAAAGACTAACACAGGTCCGGAAACCACTTCGTTACCAAAAGTGGTCCACCATTTACTCGCATAAGCCTGAGTTTTTGGTACTACATTTAAAACAAACGCCAAAGGTGATAAAATAATCAACACCCAAAGCACAATCACCCGTGTCAACAACATCAACAAATACGCCAAAACCGTGAATGCCGCCAACACGGAAAAAAATGATGCGGCCATGAGAGTGGCTACCACTTTGGATAAATTCAATTCTTCCGGTTTCATCCCTTTACTAAAACTCAACATTTTATCTAATTTAAGAGCACCAATCAAATTTCCTCCAGCGGTGGCGGATAAGGCATTAACAAAAGTCATCATAAACACTTGTGCCGCATCAATAACTACTCCACAAATAATTCGGCTGAAATTAACAAGGATAGCCATCAACACAAACTTCATCAATAATTTTTTCCAACTATAATTTTCCAAACCCAAAACCGTAGCAAAGGCGATCACCAATAAAATCACGACAAAAAACATATTGGCAATATCTCGGACCAAAGTCCAACCAAGCAAAACCGGCTGGGAATTGATATAATTGTTGTAAGCCGAAACTTCAATGGTAAATTTTAAAAAGAAAATCGCCAACTGAATAAACATGGTACAAAGTGCCAAAATAATACTGGCAAATCCTTGAATGATAGCGTTGGCAGTCAGATCAAACAAACCACCGGCAGCGTGTGTCGGAGCAATAAAAACCAAAATTCCGCTCAATAAAAAAGCAGATAAAATAACAAAAGAAACCACCCCAAGTTTATTTCGCGGTTTGATAAAATTAAAAAAATTTATCGCCTTGATTGTCAGGGCTTCAAGCATAAAACCCATAGATGATTTACGGATATATTATAACACAGATAATAAAATAAACCAAAGAAAAAAATAAAACTTTATCCACAAAAAAAGAACGCGTATCCCAAAGGTGGAATACGCGTCAATAAAAGAACGGAGGGAGGTGGTAGGCTAAAAGTCAGCCTTGTAGTAATCGCATTTCGGTTTTTTATCGAACGATTGCACAATCGCGCCAAAAACCGAGTACAATACTATTACCCCCTGGATAATTCCGGCCACGATCCAGATAACGCTCGGGCTGGCTTTTTCAAAAAGCACACCCACCAAAGCACCATCCAAACGAACCAGTATCCAGGCTCCACCCCAAATCGCCACACCAAAAGCGAGGAACATGATCAGTGCGCTTCCCAGCGCTCCGATTTTGTTATCCAGTATGCCAGAGGCGATTCCCATAAAAAACATAACGATAAGAGGAATCGCTACGGCTACCACAAAGATGGTGTCTTCACCCTGGCGATTGTTAAACAAATCGTTAAGCGCCAGAACGAAGACCAGTATGAATGCCTCTACTACGCAGAGGACCAATACGCCCGGGATGCTTCCGAGCACCCCAGCCAAAAAATCCAGAGGAAAGAAACTTTCCTCCTTCTTTTTTCCTTTCTCTTTTTCCTTCTTTTTTGGAAGGACAAAGAAAAGGATCAAACACACATTGGCGATCACGATTGCCCAAATGTGGCCTGAGAAAAAGCCCACTAATTCTTGACTTGTGTCAAAAATTGCGAGCAAGGCCGTTCCCACAACCATATCCGCAACCATTGCGGAGATGATCCCCCACGCCAAACTAGTCAGAAAATTGACCATTTTGGCTGAGGATTTTTTCGCCCGCGACACAACTTTGGGCAATGGTGCGGACGTCGCAGTTCTTCTGTTAAAGGCCATTTTGACCTCCTTTCCCTTACTACTTTTTGTCAAATAACGTCAGCTAACTATTAACTGAACCCAGTATTATAGCACATTTTTAGGGTTTTGTCAAGCTAAAAAATCACATTTCTATTGTAAAAACAATCATTTACATTTATCCACAGGAGAAAAACAATTGACAACACCACTAAAAACATGCTATATTATATGTGTCTATTGGTTGTACCATATAACCAATAGGGTATTACATCCAAGAACCACCCTCCTCGCGGAGGGTGGTTTTGTTATAATTTTTTCCTATTTACATCACATCTTTCTATATTGTAGTTCTCTACCCCAAATATCATCTTGAATTTTTAATACATCAAAATATCCATCTCCACCAGTTCGCAATTCTTCTGAAATATTATTTTTAGAAGAAAAAATATAAACTTTTTTACCTTGTGATTTTAAATGAGTAACTAATGGCAAAAAATCCGAATCACCGGTAAAAAATATGGCAATATTATATTTATTTATATGATACATTGCATCAATAGCAATTTCTACATCCATATTTCCTTTTTCCGTTATAACTTCTCCGTGTTCATCCACAGCCTTAATCCGTTTAAGCTCTTTTTTTCTAACTTCAAATCCTAAACCTTTTTTAAGAAAAGTAAAAAATCTATGTTTACCATCAAGACTATAATCCCTGGTTCCTTCAGCCGGATAAGCTGTATAATAATAAACCTTAATTTTATCACCCAAAAATTTATCATTGATATAGGTTGTTAATTTTTGATAATCAAAAAATTTTCCTTTAGCTTTTTGGGCTTGCCATAAATTTGAAGCATCAACAAAGACATATACGGCTTTATTTTGTTTCTTGTTTTGTTCTGGTTGCATAATTAAAAAAATTTTACTGCTACTATAATAACACAAAAATAAACCAATAACAATTTTGACATTTAACAATAAAAATGATATTCTAAAAGGAATAACCTAACTATAAATCTATGGAAAAACAAACAAAAAAAACAATTTTAACCGGGGATCGACCCACAGGACCGCTACATTTGGGACATTATGTTGGCTCACTCAAATCTCGAGTGGAATTACAAGATTCTTACAATCAATTTATTATTATCGCGGATCTGCAAGCTTTAACTGACAACGCCGACAATCCGAAAAAAATCAGTGATAATATTATGGGCGTGGTGTTGGACTATTTATCCGTAGGCATTGATCCGAAAAAAAGTACTATTTTCATCCAATCTATGATTCCGGAATTAGCTGAATTGACTATGTATTTTTTAAATTTGGTGACTGTCGCTCGCTTACAAAGAAATCCCACGGTCAAAGAAGAAATCAAACAAAAAGACTTCACAGAAAGCCTACCGGTCGGATTTTTTACTTATCCCATCAGTCAAGCAGCGGATATTACTCTATTTAAAGCCGACTTGGTGCCGACCGGTGAAGATCAACTCCCGATGATTGAACAGACCAATGAGATTGTTCGTAAATTCAACCGCCTATATCATCCAGTGCTTGTAGAAGCCGAATGTTTAGTGTCGCAAACCGGCCGATTGACCGGTATTGATGGCAAAAATAAAATGAGTAAATCCTTGGGTAATGCTATTTATTTGTCCGACACACCAAAAAAGGTGGAAAAAAAAG